>Ga0209358_10000032_pt1 | contig 136549 bp, 166 predicted proteins | sample LauGreFa1BDMLBSN_2_FD_187574 | JGI IMG/M metagenome (GOLD analysis project Ga0209358, IMG submission 187574) | Freshwater lake microbial communities from Lake Michigan, USA - Fa13.BD.MLB.SN (SPAdes) (version 2) | ecosystem: Environmental > Aquatic > Freshwater > Lake | place: Lake Michigan... | reverse complement strand
CTAATCAGTCGGTCGGTATCGGTCATTTCCATCTCTCTCTTACATACATAATATAGTGATGGTACCCGTCGGATTCAATAACGGAGTTGTCATACCTGCTATGCATCCACCGCATGGCTAAGTTATTGATTTTATTGGGTTCGGCTAAGTGATTGATTTTGTTGGGACTCTCTAGGATGCGGTAGGAGCGGGCTGGAGTGGGTAGGCTCAGGCCGCGAGGCTACGTACCACCCGCTCCTGAGCCGTCTGGAGGAGAGCATCCTTGTCAATCTTGGCCACGTCAACCCGCTCACAGTTGCGCTGCCAGACCCAGACCACGTCCTGGTAGACTTCGACAACCTTACCCGAACGTAAGGGCTTCTTTACCTTAACGTCAGAGGTAGCAATTGCCAGCTTGTATTCGCTGGTTGAGCGATAGCCCATACCGTAGGTTGCAATCATCTGAACTACAACCTTCCCGATAGTACCCTTGCCGTTCCGACCGCGTACAACCTTTGCGATAGTGCCCTTCTCAATCTGGCGAACTGCAATCTCCGCGCTACCAAGCAGGCGATTATACTCGCGGTTGATCAACCATTGCTTGTGCTTTTCGCGGATCTCAGGAGTAGCATCCACCGTGATCTGGACAGGGTGCCAGCCCTCAGGATTCATGTCATACACATTGACCAGTATCTGCTTGGGACCATTGATATTTTCGTCCCAGACAAGGGCAAAGTCGGCAGTACCCCATATGTCGGACATGATCCGATAGCCGGTATCTACAATCTTTTCAAGCACATAGCCAGCCCAGTCGGTCTGGGTACCCTCAAAGCCGTTGTGTTGTTCAGTCCAAGCGATAGCCATTAGGAAAGTCTCCATTGATTGTCTGATGGACTAGATATAAGACCTACCACCCAAAAATTCAACGTTTATAAACGCATAGCAGGTATGTGGCCAAAGCATACCTGCTTACGCTACGTCATCTGTAACTCTTGCGGTTACTATAAAAATCGTCTATGACCTCGGCCTCGTCTTGGTTCTGAGTATAGGCTCTGGTCCAATTGCGAATCGGGCGTCTTTTTTGCCCTGCTCTCAGTTCTGCATATTCTTCATCATCATAATCTTCATGAGTGCCATAGTAATTCTTTTTGTACTTCATGTCAATACGCCTTTGATAAATTCAAACCTTTCTTGTTAAACTTGTCACGCCATTTTAGAAACGAGGACCCGTGACCAACTTCCTCGTTGTAGATGTATTGATAGTGATGAACCATTTCGTGGGCCAACACTTCAACGAAAAACTGTTTTGATTTGTATCGCTTGTTCATGAGCAACTTACACGTGCCAGCGCCAGGATTGGTCTGGTCATAATCGTACCACGCATGAGCGCCTCGACGCCAGCGTATATCGATTTCATCAATTTTTGGAAGGGATTCGTTGAATAGTTCGCGGTTGAGGATATTGAACCATCTCTGGCAATCCTCAACCGTTGTTTCATATTCGTAATGTTCTTTTGTAGACAGTAGTTTTGCAAGTTTCGATTTCTTAGACATGATCGTTCCTTCGTTAGATTGACCATGATGTAAGGCACTCCATCAATACGAAAATATATCTGGGAAAACTTCTTCAATCAACTTCTTGTTGAGATGTTTTACCTTGATACGTTTCAGTAGCATATCAGCAAAAATCTTAGCCTCTTTAGCCTCTAGCCCTTCCAGAATCTGAGTAAGGACTATCTTCTTTCTTTCCAGCGTTAGATTGGGATCAACCCTTGGATTGTTCTGCTCAAAGATATAGACGCGATTGATTTCCTTGTGAATGGAAGTATCACCCAATCCAATAGGCGCATTATTCTCACGATAAGGCGGCACCTCATCTATGACGAACTTGATTCCAGGATGAAAGTTGGCCCTCAGGACGCCTCTGAGACCTGGAGTTATATTGTAATATAGTATCGCCTTGGCTGCATCCTTGTGCGGCGCAGCTTCTAGTTCTTCAAACACTTCATGAATATTCTTAATCATATTTTCCTCAAAATTCGTCAATGACTTCCATTAGATTGCTCAACCGCTTTTCGATGAAATAGTTGAACATCTTCTGGCGAGTGCTTGGCTTGGTGTTTTCGTAAGCTTCCACAATCTGCTGCTTGATTGTCTCTGGAATATAATCCAGGTCAACCAGCATTTGATTGCGCTTGTATCCGCGAAGCATATTGTCGTTGATACAGAACTCTTCTGGAGTCTTACGCAGCCACTCGGCCAGCTTCTTAGTATTTATGACTTTCTGGCGTTCTCCAAGGGCAAAGGTATTGTCAGCAGACAGAAAGTTTGGAATGCCGTCGCCGCGGTCGCCACGAATAATATGCTCCTTCACGTACAGATGAGGATCCTGAGCCTCGACATATCGCTTGAGAATGGGAGAATACTGGATTACGTTGCTGTACTTCTGGAGTTGGACGAAATCTTTGTCAGAGGACAGAATAAGTACCTCTTCATTCGGTGAGGTTCTGGCCGACAGGACAGCAATAATGTCGTCCGCTTCTGCGCCCTCAACTTCCAGTACGCGATACGGAAAGTTTTCTTTCAGTTCGTTTCTAATCTTGCCGAGAGTATCAAAGATGAGATTCCAATCGAACTCGGACTTTTCACGATCCTTCTTTCGATTGGACTTGTAGAACGGAAACACATCACGGCGCCAATACTTCTTGCTATCGCAGCAGATGACGATATCGCCATACTTCTGCTTGAACTGCCGCGCATATGACCGAAGAGAGTTTAGTACCATATGACGAATCAAATCTTCTTCCAATTTGACTTTGGGATTTGAACCGATTTGTTGCATCAAATTAGAAATCAGGACCTGATTCAGGTCAATCAAAATCACATTACACCTATTAGTTGTCGTTAGTTTCTACTTCTGCTTTTTCTAGGTATTCTTTGTATTCTTTTTCGTTGGTAAAGATTTCCACATTGTCATCGACAAAGTTGTGGAGTGAATGCTTTAGACCCATGTTACGATATATAACACTTTTCAGAACGTCTGTCAAGAAAATAAAATCTTTGCTCACACTTCCATCATCATCTTCGATTTCCACTCCATAGTTTTCCAGTTCAGCAATAAGTCCAGTTGCAACTTCGCCAACGATTCCGTCAGCATACTTTTGCTTGCCCTTTTCCTTTTGCTTCTCTACTTCTTCCAGATTGACTGGAACTTCTCTGACGATTTTGTGTTCGGGAAACTTGAATACGTTTGTCATTTGATAATCCTTAGAAGCACGACATCACTATTTATGCGACCGTTCGCTTCCTTCGGCTTGCACTTAATTTCATCCATGAACTTGCGAAGAACAACCTTGCCGCCGTCAAGTAACTTGTTCACTTGTTCAGTCGGCTTTCGCAGTTTCTTCACAATGGATGTTTTCTCATCATAGCCAGTTACGGTGCAACCCTTGATGCCCAGCCCAGCAGGGCCCATAGCATTGTAAACAGCCATAGTTCGATATTTGGTATTGAACACCCAAAGTTGATTGCATCCAATGATCTGCTTTGGATCGACTGAAACGACATTGTAGGTTTCATCCTTCTCTTTGTACTTGAGTTTGGCCACAAGAACAGAAGCGGGCTTTTCCTTCTTCTTGCGTGGCTTACGAATAGCCTTTGCGATGACTGAACGAGTTTCAGCCGCTGAGATGATAGACTTGATGAACTCAATATAAGCCTTGAGTTTCGGCTTAGTCCAGTGTGAATAGCCTTCTTTCAGTTGTGCATCTTTGCCTTGCAGGGCATCGAATGCTTCTGAGTAAAGCGGCTTGTAATAGTCCGCAATTCGTTGTGCAATCTGCGGCTTTACATCATTTTGAGAGAGCCAATCAGAGGCTTTGAATTGAGTGCCGTTACGATAGTAGTTGTCCAGATGGACTTCGATATCGGCAATCAATTCACTAGCCCGATTGGCCACTCGCTCCTGAATGGAGATTACTTGCTTGACTTCTTCTTTGGCGCTGCCTTCTTCTTCGGCTTCGCTGATTCCACTACAGGCTTCGGCGAGGGCTTTAATTCTGGCAATGTTTCGCTCTTCGATTCCTTCTGGGAGATTCCCGCCCAGTAGTAATATACGAGAACTCCAGCCACAAGTGCGGCAAGAATGAGGATTAATTCTGTTGGCATTTTTTATTAACTCCTTGTCTGATTTATAAAACTCTTTTAGATATTCGATGACCCACGCCTTAGCCTGGTCTGAGTCATAGAAATAGTTGTACCAATTGTATGCTTGAGCAAGTTGTGCGTTTGTGACTTCGCCACGCAAGTCTGGTTCTGATCCAAGATACTTTTCATCTGCAAACTTACCGCGAATCGCTTTCTGCTTCTTTGCCATACTTTTCCTCTAGCACTCTGAAATCGATATCCTTGAAGTCGGAAATCACACAAATTCCATACTCAAGATATTCATAATTGTAACTGATCATCTCGGCATAGTCAAGTGCTAATTCAATATTGGTAAACATCTTGTCGGCATGGAAATAATCCCAAATCATTTCAGGATCACCTTGCCATCGGAACGTTTCATCGGAAAAGTTTCCGTAGATATTATCAATTCCTTGATGATGTCCTACACGATATTCTGGACCTCTTGTGTGCAGAATATAAATTCCATTATCTGAACTCATTACTTCTTCCTGTTCTTAGCAGCCTTCTTGCGCTTACTAGAACCAATCTTACGACGACCCTTGCGCGGTCTATTCTTATGTGGATGTGGCATTATACTCTATTCACTCCTATATATTCAATTGTGTTGATTGAGTCGAGACGGAATGACCGCCAACCCGAATTATCTAGATCCCATACGGCTAGAACTTCATCGTTTTCTGCGCGAGGTAAATGTCGCACAACTGGCTCACTCTGCTTTGGAACATAATCTTCCATCAGAGTACAATTCATTTCCCGTGTAGAGCCGTCTGTCTTTGTAAAGATAACACGGGCCATACACTTTGTCAAGTTTTCTCTGAGTGTGTTCTTGTCAATCATATTATTTTCTCTCTTACGGGCAATACATTTCTCTTCGATCTATATAAACACCATCGACTAAAACACGACGAATGACTTCAAAGCATCCGCCGTTTGCAATCGGCTCATCCATATACACTGGCGGCTGGGCATATACTGGAGGAACAGCATATTCTGGACCAGAATCTAGAATAAGTCCGCCAACTACACCCGCGACTGAACCCCAAAGATATGGATCCTGATACCAATTGCCATTATCATACTCATACTTGTAATTATAGTTATAGTTCCAAGTGCCACCGTGATGACGCCTATGATGTCGATGTGGCTTTACTGGTCTATGATGCTTGAATTGCTTCTGCTTTTCTCCTGAAATGACAGGAGTAGAAAGTAAAGTTGATGCAGCAAATACTGCTGCTATAATTGTGATAAATGTTTTCATCCTTGTAACCCCATTATTCCTGTGCTTTCGCAGTAATCGGCAAAGTCTTCATATCCACCGATGCGCTTACCACGAACAAAGATTTGCGGCAAAGTCAACGGCAGATTTTCAGGAACAAGTTCACGCAATTCTTCGCGGGTAAAATCTGTTCCAAGTTTATACTCTATATATTTCAGATGCAACTTGTTCATTAGTTCTTTAGATTTGACACACCATGAACAATCATCTTTGGTATAAATTTTAATTTCCATTACTCAGACTCCCAGTAACGACAGTGAAAATATTTTCCACAACTATCTATCTCACTTTGTGGATAGCCATTTTGTACGAGCCAAGAGTTGACATTCTTGATATCATCAGGAAGAATCTTTGGAAATCCATATCGCCAACCGCCTGGCGGATCGATATAAGTTTTCTTTTTCATTCTACTTCTTCTTCTTTCATTACGATAGCATTATGTCCACCGATATTCTCAGCCCAAAGTATAGCAGCACTTGAACTAGATGTAAATACTTCTGATTGATACCAATATGCACCAATTCTATAACTCACAGTGTACTTTTTCATTTCTATTCCTCTTTATGTTTACGCATGACCCGCAAATTGGCCATTGCCAGGATAAGCCAGTACAGCATCCATTATGTGTTCTTGAACTTGACGACCGAGGTCATCCAGACGCCAGCGATGCCGCCTAACTTTCGCGTACTTCAGGTACGAGAAGGTTAGCATATACTCATGCATAGTGCCACATGAAATTGAACTTTTCCGTACTTCAGGTACGCGAAAGTTAGGAAATGCCCCTTCACCTCGTTGGCGTAACCTTCGTAAGACGGAGTATTATACTCAGCATATATTACATCATCAGGCTCAGGCACATCCATCTCAAACTCACGTTGAACGTCAGCCCAAGATCCAAACTGTTCACGATAAACTTCCATCACACTTTTCTCCCAAGAGTTTCAACATCAGCGCCATCAGTTATGTACTGATAGCCAGTTTTGTTCGCAATAGGTGCCAAACGCTTCTTCTTTTCTTCAATCGCCTTCGCAGTAGCTACAGATTCCTCACGGTCGCGCTTCCACTTGTAGTCATCAACGGACCGCTTGAAGCCATTGCCGACGGAGTTAGACAGCGGCGGCAGAGACTTCTTGACCATCGGCTCAGGCAGATTGATCGGCCGTTCCTTGACCGAACCACTCAGAATGGACTTGAAATAAGCCTTGCGGTCTTCGCGCAACCGCAGCGTCTTCTTAGACGGCCTCTTACGACCAGATGAAGTCTTAGTATATACGAGTGCCATTAGTCATAGTCCTTCAACATTTCCTGATATGAACCAGGCACAAACATTATACACTCGGACGGTTCATAAAACAAGATGAAACCGCCAATCCAAGTAGTATTGATGTTCCAGTTTTTTTCATGCCGATCATAGCGATACATGACCGCCATTACACCCAACCTTCTGAATACTCTTCCTGCTTCGTCTTGTAATGCTCATGAAGACCCGTCAGAAAGGAATTGATATCTTCAAGCGGTATGTCCATAATACGCTTTTCGGCTGCGACTGTCAAGACATATTCTGCCACCAGAACAGGAATCTCGGCATAGGACTCATATGGCTTACGCATCGATTTCCTCTTCCTCGTCTTCGTCAACAAAATCGGAATCTTCGTTATAGTGGTCGGCCAGTTCGTCCCAGTCAACGCGGCGCAGGAACGCATTCATGATATCAGCCGCGAGAGACGAATCGGGAACCTTGTCCATTTCCATTTCAACGACCATCTCTTCAAGATAGACGCCGTGAAGCTTTTGTTCGGAAGCCATGTCAGCGAAAACATCGCCGTACCACATGCCAACATTCCAGGTTTCGTAGTTAGCCCAACCGTTATAAGACATTAGCGCATTTCTCCATATTGAACAAGCTTGATATTGAACAGAAGCATCTCAGCTTCAAGCGATTTGTAGATGGCTTCGGCCATGGACTTGGTTTGATACTCACGGCGGATCACTCGGCCGTCATCAAACTCTATTTGATAGTAGAAGCGCGGCCGCATTAGTTCACTCCAGTCCAAACAACGCGGTTCCAAGTCTGACGGTCGAGAAGATTGCCACGACCAAAATTGGTCGCAGGAGCCTTGAACGAAGCAGCCTTAAGGATGGTACCGAGCGGGAACTTCCCAGCCTTGTTCACAATGAACGAGTGAACCCGATCCACAACACCGTTGCGAGTTTCAACAACCTTGATGTAGGAAGAGCCAGGCTGAAACTCAATTCCTCGCTCGGCAATCATTTCTTGAACATGCTTTTCAGAAGCACGATTTCCCCACCACTTGATATAGTCGGTCTTGATATGATCAGCATAATCGGTAAGGAATTCAACGGGGAGGTTCATCTTAGCCATTCGTTTTTCTCTCTCTTGTTACTCTTATAATATAGTGCTGATAGCTAGGAAATACAAGACTGGAATGAGAATACCTGCTATGCGGCGGATGCATAGCAGGTTGGCTAAGTTATTGATTTTAATGAGGTTTTGCTAAGTTATTGATTTTATTAGGTTTTTATTGTCTTGAGATACTGACGAACAAATGCATCGTCCAGTTGCACTCCCAGTTTTTTCAACTGGCGGTATTCTTTTGAATACTCTACACGAAACATGCGAACCAATCCAGTTTCGCTTTCATTCCGAAATCCATTCATGGCGTTCAGAAACATTCTTCCCCATGCGGTCATGGTAGGACTCTCCTTGTTATGTTGTGATACACATCTATTTAGCACATGCAGCATTTATTAGCAAGTGCAATAGTGTCGCAGTTAATCCTTCACATGTGAACAATGTACACGAACTTGAAGAGATTCGTTATAAAACTCTTCCGATATTATTGCATGATGAAACATAATATAATATGCTTCCCAATAACTGGCCGTTCCTCTTGTCTTGCAGAGTTTTACGATTTCACGACTAAACTTATCTTCGCCCAATCTATCAACATCGGCGATGAGTGCTAGATTTGAACCGAAATAAGATTTCCAGTTACTCTCTTTTTGGACTTTCTTTCTTCTCTTTTTGCCTTTGACTTTTTGTCTTCTGACAGATGTGAAGATTTTTTTACCAATATATCTCTTGTTATTTTCTAGATTGGTGATGATGTAAACGAATGCTGCATAGCCGACAACTTCATCATCACCAATCTCTTTACCTTTGTAAGTCCACATAACACTCTCCTATGAGAGTATGTATGCTACTTGTCAGATTGTGCGATAGTAGGATTTCCTGCCCAATCAGGATATGATGATGACATGTTATCGTATGTTGCTCCGACAGCACCGCATGTTACTCTACTCGGACATCCTGAGACGGAACACACATAGCCCCAAATCTTACCATCGTTGAAGTTTTTACCGCATTTCGGGCATCCATAACTATTACCAAAAACATAGTCATCTAATCTGGTAGTTTTAGGAGCAAGTCTCTTACCTTCTTCTAGACCAACAGCAAAACCGTCCTTGAATCCCTTTGCATAATCATCACTCATTTTCATCATCCTCTAAATCAAGTTCGTCTTCATTAAAGCATTCTTCACCACAGAAGGAACAGAAACGAGGCTGCCCCTGTGTTTCTTCATAGTCGTAAAGCACTTTGTATGATGACTCACAGAAGTTGCATTTAATCTTCTCTACTTCTTTTGTCATGTTGTTCTTTCTCTTGTTCTATAGCTTTTTCTATACAAGCTAGGGCAAAACCAAGATTGTAGCTTCCGCCCTCTCCTGTTGTATATAGCTTGAGATTGGATATCGCTGCCTCTGCATTTTTGATTGGATCATCATACAGAGGCAGCGCAAATAGTCCCATTAGATTTCGCATCCCGTGGCGCTTGAACAAGCCAGCTCCTGCGAACCTGTTGTAGCATCAGTTTTCTCGTATTTAGCGAGATCCATCCAATTGATGTTCTTAGGCATCTTTGCAAGAAGTTCTTCATACTCTTCTTTGGTGCAATCTTGATAAGGTGCCTGTTTGTAACTATGATCACTGAATGGTAAGAATGAAACACCACTGAGTTCATCAAAATGTTCATATACCCAAGCACCGACTGTTGGCCATTCTTCTTCACGAACACTTACGGTGATAGAGGGTTTGTGTTCGCACCAGTGGCGCTGATAAGTCAGCCAGATTTCAAGTTGATTAATAGCAGACATATCTTTACGAAATACAGCATATTCAGGAGACTTCATAGGAAATGAAAAAACATAAGTGTGATCTGGTTTCATTACATCATCTTCACATGGAAATCCCATATCTTTCATCATCTTTGCAAGAGGATCTTTCTTATCTGCTCTTACAGTGCGAATATAATATGGAGCATGTCTTGCATGAATGCCGCTTGCTGAGTCTACAAGAGCTGATACAGTACCAGAAGGCTTAACGCAGGTAATGGCAGCAGACACAGGAATATTAAGCTTCGCAGCCCATAGCTTATTAGTCTTGACAGCTTCATCACGTAGTCCCTCCAACATTGGCCCGAGATGTGCAACACCTGCAACCTTACCATTTGTAAACTCATTGTCCATAATGCCAGTCAATGACACACCAAGCAAACGCTCTTCACCGCAGTTCTCTTGCCACTTCTTGCTCAAGTATTTGAAGTTGATGAGTGTTGACTGGAATGTACCAAGTATAGTTGCGAGTTTGACTTTACGCTTGAGACTTTCTGGGGTGTCATCTCCTCTAACGACAACCTCTGTGAGATTACAGAACTCTCTGGAACGTAGAATGATTTCACTACATGGATTGGTGCCGAAATCGTGATCCGAGTCTCGTCTTCCAAACTTCTCTGCCTGCTTCTTAGATGCCTGACGGGAGAAGATACCACGCTCACCACTGCGCGACTCATAGAGCGAAAGCCACTCGCGCATGAAGATACCAACGTCTGGCTTTTCCTTTGCGACGAATGAGTTATTTGCGAGTGCGCGTTGAACATTTTCTTTCCACCAGTCACCAGACTTCGCAACGCGCATACGGTCGTCTGAAAGGTCAGATAGAGAGATAAGAGCGGAACGACGAACACCACCAACAACCACGATCTCGGCAATCTTACATACAATGTCATGGCACTCCAATGTTGATAGACGGCGACCAGCAGCCCTCTTAAATGTTGCTACAGTAAACTTAAACAAATCTTCAAGTGGTGCTGGACCAGATGCGCGACCACCAAATGTCTTCAACGGAGCGCCAGCAGGACGAACCTTAGAAACATCCCAACGCGGCACTTGACCTGCATAAAGAAGATGAATAAGTTCCTTTAATGCTTTTGCCCAACCAAGCTTTGAGTCGGCCACAAGAATAGTAGTATCTGTATCATGAAAGTCATCTGCAATCACAGGCAGTTGATCTACAAACTTGCTTTCTACAGAAAATCCAACACCAGTTCCATTCATGAGAATGTAAAGAATTTCATCGAACGAACGAGGAGAATCTACAGCAACATAAGAGCAGTTATAACCAGCCACGTTCTCACGCTTGAGTGCTTCACCAGCAGTCATAAGACAACGCATAGATGGCATGATTTCAAGATTAAGAACTGCCTCTTCTAGTTCCTTGCGTTCTTCTTTGGTTACAGTATAACCTGTAACTTCCTTGACATGCTCATCAAAGAAATTGAAATACCGAGCAACTGTTTCATCCCAGTTCTCTCTACGATTTTCATCCCACAGCCAACGGGCATAACGAGACTTATGAATGAACTCTTGATACAGAGACGGTAACATATTACTGCCTGACATACGAATACTCCTAAATTGTTTTTATTGTTCTAATACGGTCTTAAGTGAGGGGAATTGTTCAACGATAACATTCCAACATTGTTCTGCGATTATACGATGCTCTTTCTGCGTTCCGTTGGCCATGCGTAATTCACAGTAATGGATCCAGCTGCGAAGTGAACCTGACATATACATGCGTGACATAGTGAGGCCTTCAGGAAGAACTACACGGGCTTGTTCTTTTGCGATACCATTCTTGATTGCCCAATCATAAGCTTCATTTGCATCAGCTTTGATTTGATTTTGCCATTCATTCCACATATGATTCAACTCAAAATCTTCATCACCATTGTCTAGTTCTATACTGTTTTGACGATTCTTTTGATCTTGTCTACGTGTCTCACGATTTGGTGCAAAGTTTTGAACCTCAGCATAACGCTGTGAGAACTCTTGAAACGAGAACGAGCGATGACGAAGGATCTGTCGTGCAATGTCGCGCGTGGTATTGATTTCCATAACAAGATGTACCATCTCAAACGGCGACCAGTGCTTGTTCTTCACAAGATACTTGAGCAACTTCTCACTATCTGGATTATCCTGATTAGCAGGATTAGATACCCTAGCACAGTATGCAATCAAATCTTCTGCATTATCCATAGATGAATTTACCATCGTCGGCTGCGTCACGCCGACCAACTTCACATTATTCATTATCTCTGTCCTTTATAACGTCAAATCCAAACTCATTGATCAATCGCTGATGATCTTCAGGATCATCAAACACAAAGAAGTCCCATGGCCAATCTGTGCTGGTGCAACGATAAGAAGTCTTAGGCAACCATTCATACAATCTAGTATACTTTGGTCCGATACCCCTAGCACGATAGTGAATAGATCCATCTTCTTCACGCCACCAATAGACGCCTAGTACATCACTGAAATTCATATTATACTTCCTGATATGTCTTGATAAAGATTTCATTCTTGCAAGGATAGAACTCACCGTTCACACCCTTGATGATCCAGTCGCCTGCATTTGCTGTCATGCGACCTTCTAGCGTATCGATCCACATTGTTGGCGGACTAGTTAAGAATCCAATAGTTGGACTGTTAATCCATTCTTCTATATCTAACACGAACTTTGCATCTGTCAATTGCATCGCCTCAATCGTTACTGGCCTCTTTCTAAACTTTCTCACTAAATTTTCTTCCATCTTTCAAACTCCAACTTTGCCCTAAGATCACAGAACGTATTTCTATCTATAATACTCTGGATTTCACTAGGTGTCGCACCTGACATAATCCAGTCGTTTATGTCTTTTTCTTTGATGTGTGAAGGCCAAATAAAAATATTTTTATTTTGACTGATTGTCTTGGCCATCTGCTTTACAATAGCAGCATTTCTCGGCTCATTATCATGTATGAAAACATAATCATGATTGCCAAGCAAAAGAGATACATTATACAACGAAGCGTCCATAGTTGCAACTGAATTTTGCAAGAACATACTATCAATCGGACCTTCTACCACATAGATGCGCTTATTTGGATCAACTTTATTTGCTCCAAATATCTTTGCGTTTTCTTCATCTAACTTGATTGTAATATACTTAACCTTACTATCACCGATTGCACGACCTTGAAATCCAAGCAATTCATCGTCAACATCATAAAAAGGAAAGATGATCCGCTGTTCTTTGTAAACAGTCTTATCATAATCAGGATGAATATCTTGCACAAAGTCTGCAAAGTTTTCAGCATAGTATATATCGTTCAGTTTATCGGCAGGAATCTTTCTGTTTGTCAGATATACTCTAGCAGGATGGTTGTCAGACAAGGAAGATATTGTCGGCAGATTTATCTTAGTTGAGAATGTTGGCTTCTCACGGGCCATAGAAAAATCAGGCTTCGCAACATTACCAGATGACTCGTTCTTGTATCTTTCCAATTGATACTCACGATACAAAGATGGATCGATAATCTTGATGAAGTTGCCAAGAGACAGACTTGTTCCGCAATTATGGCAAGTGTAGAATATGTCCGACTTGCGGCGATAGAAATAGCCGCGAGCCTTGATTTTGTTCTTGCTGGAATCGCCACAGATTTTGCAGCGACAATTCCACAAGTATTCTGATTTTTGCTTAAAACGTTCCAGTTTTGGAGAAACTAAGGAAACGAACTTCTTGTCGATGAATAAAGACATAATGCCACCTAATGATACTTAGATGGCATTATAACAGGTAGGTTTAGAAAGTCAACGATTACTTCTTAGTCTTCTTAGATGGTTCTTCCATTCCAGTTACGGCTTTATTTTGAAGTATCTTAGCCTTCTTATTCCATTTCTTCTGGCCGAAACGACTGATAATTCCGTCAGCAACTTTTTTAGCATTTCTAGCCATTTTAGCATCCTTATGACTAAAGTCTTCACGAACTTGCTGTAGTTTGCTATAAAAGTTCTCTCTGATATTCATTGTAGTTGTCCTTAATCGAATAGTTTGGTAATGTTGATTGCGTTGTTGGCTATCAAGAAAAGAAGGAATGTGATGATAGCGGCGATTCCGTATTTCCATGTTTCAATTTGACCAAGACGAGTTCCAAATCCTTCGTCCTTCTTAGTCAAGTCTTCTCTAATCTTTTTTAGTTCTTCAAGGATTTTATTTTCGGTATCTTCAATCTTGTCCGTCAATTCTTTGTTGACTGTATTGATTCTATTGTAAACGTCTTTTATGTTATTCTGCTGTTCCTGTCTACGCATTTCCAGTATACCCTGCACTTCATGAGTGATTCGTTCTTGTGTTTCAATCCTCTGCTCTTGCAAAGATACCATACGTGAAAGACTTGATGCAATCTCCTGCATCTTGTCAATCGTCGTGTCAAATTTATTCAACAATGCTGCCATTGTTGTAACGTCTTTCTTGAGTAGTTCTATCTCAATTCGGTTTTCTTGTTCTGTATCCACGACGATTGACCTTGTTCGTATATTTATTTCTTCTTGTTTGTTGGTGAAACTGTTGTCGCGGTAACCATAACCTGTGGCACTTGACCTTGCTTTTCCATCACACGACTACCAAACCAGAATGCGATGATTGTTGAAAACAGAGCCATAGTTTCTGCATCCCAAACAGCCTTCAACATTTCTGGCACAGATTGTCCTGTGGTCAACATGACATATGCTGCTGCAACTTTCACTGCAATGAACACAAGAAAGAATGTATATGTTATAACAGGGCGTACAGAAGCGCGGAGTGCGTTAATAAACTTTCCACCATCAATAGACTTATCATGATCAAGAGCAGATTGTCGAAGCTGACTGTCAGCCCTAACCATCTCAATATTAAAATCGAGATTGGCCTGGCGCTCGGCTGCATCCAACTTAACCTTAGTGAGTTCAAGTTCATACTTTATCTCCTGCTTACGCTCAAATATTCTCACAATGGAAGGCAATAGACTTCCAATAATACCAAAGAGAGGTGATAACAATGCTAAAAACATATTTTACTCCTTTAAATTGGACCTGGTGTAGAATCTGGTCTAATCTGTAATATCGTTGTAGTAACAAATGCAATTGGTGTGTCAGTATCGCCTGTGTAAAACATGTATTGCCTACGAGTAATTACACGATGTCCAGTTTGTTGATTTCCATTATTATCATAATATGTAAAGTCGCCTAACTGCTTTGGTGTATCCCAATGTCCTGTAAATGTTCTACCACTAACATCTTCACTTGGTGACCATAACGTAGTTGTATAACTATCATTTTCATAGTTCACATCGAAGTGTCCATAATAGATTCTATCAGTAAAGATAGATGAACTGCCAGAAACAGTAAGGTCAAAAGGAATTGAACTTGAGTGTGGATTTGGATAAAGTAAAACAGTTGGAAATGCCAAGTTAACATCTAAATTATTTGAATATGCTGACGGTAAAGTATAGTTCTCTATACCTTCTGGATAATTATGGTCTGGTCTATTGCCGTTCCAATCGTAATTATCGATACCTGTGATATTCAATTTCAAAGTTATTGGAAGATAGTTTATGATTGTAAATGATGGTGAACCTGCCCATGTGTGGTCGCCGTCGCCAGAATACTGCAAAGGATTCAACGAGCGAATGTCTGCAACGAATGTGCTGTCAGAATCGCTGGCATTGACTCTATGAACTCTCATAGCATCACTGTGAATGTATTGCTTTGATATATCTGTGCCAGAAGATGTTTGGTCAGGGTTCATAAATTCCCAATGAGCGTTGATGTTGCTCTGCGATGTCAACTCTAATGTTATGCCATCAAAGAATGGTGTAATTGTCATTTCGCTTTTTCCTCTTCTGTAGTCGCATTGTTTTCAATAATCATCTTTTCAATCTTCTCTTGACCGCGCGTCCATGCACTCACACCGATAATTGCGGCCATTGCTAGATGATAGAAGCCGCCATCTTTTAGAGTGATAGGATCCCAGTTGTTATCAAGTTTCAAATAATAACTCAGTCCGAAATCAAAGAATGGAAAAATAATGAAATCAAACATACAGACAGCAAAATACTGCCAAGCAATTGCTGGTCGCCAGTATTGTTTGATCCACGATTCTTCTTTCATCCAAGTCTCGCAAACTGCCAGTGCATACCGTCGCAACGGCGCTCGTCTAGTGTATTATTGTTTCCGTTCCAATCACCGCCCCACACAGCACCAGTTTTCTTCCATGCATCTAACACTTCTGGAAACTGAGCGAAACGAGGTGTCTGGTCACCGAGTCCGTTGTTTGCTGGATCCAAGTCGATAGCACATCCCCATGAGTGCATTGATAGACTTGTGCCACCTCTCATCAAACGATAGTTATACACACCGCCAAAGATAGAAACTCCCCAGTGATCTAGTGTAGTCTGTTTACCGCCAGCAGCTTTGTGTAAATTGTTGAATGCTTCTTGAAAGCCAACAAGACAGTTCTTGTTTACCTTGAAGCGAGATACTGGCTTGCCAGCATATGTGATGCGAAATGGTGGAGTGAAATATACAAGATATTCCGATTCCCACTTCACAGATGGTGTTGTTATATTCTTACCGCGTGGATTTCCATAGAAAGAATCACATTCGCGTTGTAATGGCCAAGTTGTCATACGTTTTTCCCATATCTTGCGAAACACAGTGCGCCTGTGTTTTCGTCTTCTATAATAATAGCACCCTTTTTATTCTTCTTTGCTTCCATACGGATGTGATGATAAGTGTCATCTTCATCCAAGTATTTGCGCCAGTGTTTTCCCTTACGCTTTGCTTCTCTGATTTGATTGAAAACTCTGGAAGGAACTATATAAGTTTCGATTCCCATGAACTTCTTGCCGCGGCGTGCCATTGGCATGAGTTGTGCTGGACGACCTGGTTCGCCTTGTGGACCGACACCGATTCCAGCAATATTGCCACCACCAGCAGCATTCACAGGAGCATCTTCGTCTACATAAGAACCCATAGTCTTGCCAAGCGGAATAGGTTTCTTGTTTCTCTTTGCATCAATCTCTTGACCCATAGCAGAAAAAGGAGCAGACATTCCACCATCACCAGATGTTCCTGCTCCGCCTAAGTTCTCTTTAATCTTTTTTCTAACTAACTTCATTATTCTCTTGACAACCTCTTGACAAAGCATTATATTGGCTATGTCCGCTATGATATGAATACCTATATATCTCTTAGTCTCTTTCCAACAAACAAGTCAACTGAGATGTTTCTTGACCAAATGTCTTTACCTCTGATGCCTGTAATATAGTCTGGCATATAATCAAGAAACATTAGAAACGTTTTTAGTATCTGATAGTCTTGTTCATCTAGTTTAAAGAACAACATTCTAACAGCATTTCTAGTTCCAAAAACATTAGAGAGGATGATAATGTGATTTAGTATCAGCCTCTCTTTTAGTTCTCCAGTTGTTTTATACCTCTTGATAAGTCTCTTTATATACTTAATACGCTTTAAGTCTTCCTCAAATTCACTCATTATACAGTTAGGAGAATCATAGCACTTCATGGCATATATCATGAAGTTCTCATCATTTAAATCATCAATCATTATTTCTTTTTACGAATCATTTTCTTAGTTTGTTTCTTAGCCTTAGCTGAAATTGTTGAAGCGCGGCGGTCAGGATTAACTTTTTCTTTTCCTTTCTGAACAAAAGGAGGAACAAATGGTTCATTTTCTTCCTTCTTCATCATATTAGAAAGTGTTACCTTCTTTGCACCCATCTTCTTCTTGAGATTAGGCATAGGTTCTTCATTCATCTGTGTGAATGTCTTACCCTGCTTTTCATGCTCAATATAATCATCAACATCATTTGATTGCTTTTCAGACTTCATCTTATTGACTAACTTGTAAAGCATCTTGGATACACCACCCATAGAACGCTCTTCCGTAAGGTCTGTCTCATCATCTTCCACTTCTGAATCAAAGTCGGCCATGATTTCGTTCAGTTCGTCTTCATTTACTACACTAGCGAAGACATCAAACATACCTTCGTCATTTAGTGACCATTCAAAATATACGAACAGTGGAGAGTCGCTGGCGGTTACGACTTCTCCCTGATCGTTTATTCCCATCTTTTCACCAAACTGAGAGATTTCAAAAACATCATTACCGTGATTTTGATCTAGAAAGATTGCCTTAGGGAGAAAGATTTTGTAGTATTCAAGAACCTTTCTAACATCCTCCAATGCGTTGTATGGAGTGCGAAACACATTAGCAGTTGTTACTTCCAAGTTTGAATTGATAGCATCAACTACTGTTGGATCATCAATGGAAATACCACCATCATGATTGTATATCGCAGGGTCAAAATCTTCTGCTAGATATTCATTAAATCTCTTCATTGGTTACCGCCATTTCTTTCTATTAGGTGCCTGGGAAATACTTATCGTCGCCTGGATCGTCACCAGTAATAGAACCCATAGCAACTAGGGTTTCGTACTGAACGCGGCCTGCGCGACCACCAAGTGTTACTGAGAACGTTGCTGGTGTAATATTAGCACCGCCAGCAATAACTGTAGGAGCAACGTTGAATCCAGCACCACCACTTACGATGGTTACTGTTGCAATTACGTTCTGTCGAGCATTAGATGAATATGATTGCATTGTGTTTAGTGAGTTGGCAATTGTGTATGAAACATTAACTGTTCCATCACCGCCACCACTGATTGTCAAGAAGCCAGCAGAATTGTATCCCTGACCACCGCTTGTGATTGAGATTGATTTGATTGGACCTGTGCCAATCTTCTGTGATACCCAACCAGCGTGAGCAACTTTCTTACCGTCTACAAGTGTATTGGCTGCTTCTGTTGCAGACACACCGTATACAGCACCGTAATACTTTGCTGTGTTGGCCTTACTGCCGTTGATTGTAGAGTTTGAAACTCTATATGTTGTGTTGGCATATAAAGGCTTACCGTTGCCTGTGATGCCGTCTAGATTTGTCCAAAGTGACATTTACTTTCTCCTTATTGAGTGCCTATCATAGCCGAATCTTGTTCTGGTGTAGTATTTATTATTGTTGACTTGGTATTGGAAGATTTCTTATCTTCTCCAAGTCTGTATCTTGAGTTTTGTCTAGAGCTTAATGGTTTGCTACGATACTTCATCGCAGATGCTCTTGTTTCTGTTTTGCCTAAAGTTGCTTTATGAACATTAGAACCTACCATTGATCCTGATTGAAACTCATTCAGTTCGTCTTCTTTCACTACACCGTGATGAATTTCTTTAGTTGCTGATCCTGGTCGTCTGTTTGGACTTGCAGGATCTTGTATGTCGGCTCCAGCACCCATATATGAACCACCAGAACCGATCAACTTTTGTTCCATTTTTATTTTGCGGAACTTTTTAATCATTTCCGCTAATTGTTTAGTGTTCATTATTTGTTTGCCTGCGCTCTTGCTCTTAAATAATTTAATTTATCTCCACCACTTTTAAATGTTTGAGATAGTTTTTGACCACCATCTGCTTGTGCTCTGGCCATCAAAGTTGCATCTTTTGTCGATGCTCCTGCTGTTCTCATTGGTTTTAAGGTTGGTGCTGCTGAGATCGGTTTTTTTGATGTTGCTGATTTAGTTGCGGTAGATGTTGTTGGCGCAGCCTTCAGTGTTTTGTCTGCACCAAATCCACCTAATGCACTAGCAGATTTTTGAGCTTGTAATGCTCTACCTCTATCAACACCAGGTGCATTTGGTTTAACACTTGACTTGCTTGTGCCTTGACCCATCATTGGACTTGCTTGTCCTTGTGGTCTTGGAGCAACATCACCTGATTGTTGTCTTTGTAGAGCTACACTAGATTGTGGTCTTGGTGCAACATCACCTGACTGCTGTCTTTGTAGTGTCATATTTGGTTGAGGTTTTGGTGCAACATCACCACCTTGCTGTCTTTGAGCAATAAGTTCTGAACGGCGCTCACCCATTCTTCTCTGTCTTTCGGCTGCCTGCATACTTGATGAAGATGCCGCAAAACCTGCTGGAGTTCCTGGATAAGCTGCAATCTCCGCCACAACCTGTTCTTCAACAGAAGCTTTTACGCTCGAATTGTGGCGGTTATTAAAACCCTCGTCCATCTTTTTCTTAGCAATAATCTTTTTTGCAATCTTATGTGCCTTCATGATATTTTTCTTTTTCATTGGTGGCTCATCACCAGTAGACTTCTTTACCGCAGCCATACCAACTGCATAAGCATTAGATTTAGCTTCCTTGATGCTCATAATCTTCTTCTTCAAAGCAGACTGATCAGCAGGAGTTACTTCTTTCTTTGGCTGAGAAACTGTGGAAATAGAAGATGCTTGACCTTCTGCATATGGATCAGTTTTAGGTGCTTCACCTTCTGATACAGGACGAACGCCCTTTTTAAGAAGCTTGAAATCGTGACCGTCAACTCTACCATTTTTATTGGCATCAATTCTATGTTGATTGCCTACTAGCTTTTCATCAAGTGCTTCTTCACTCTGCATTTTTTTAATTTGCGCTTTTGTTACATTTCCAGCAGCTTTAACGTTGCCCTTTTTAAGGGCTTCCATTCTTCTGAAAAGATCATTAGTAACACGTATTGCATTTATATCTCTAGGTCCTAAAGGTCCTCTTTTAGGCTTTACCTTATTTGGTATACCATACATCTTTATCTTTTTTTCATCAAGTTCTTCTTCTTCTAATCTTTTTTTAGGTCTATTAGCAGGAACAACACCTTTCTTACCGTCAATCTTATCGCCTGCCAACTTTATCATCTTTGCATGTTTAGCTGCTTTTTTTGCCGAATTTATAATGAAGTCTGATGCGCCTTGAGGTGTTTTTTTTAGTTGCCAGTCCTTCATATTTCTAAGTGTTGCGTGAACTTGCGTTTTACGCTTATCTTTATAGTTTTCTAAAGTTTCTGGAGACAATTCATTAAGTGTTTCTACACCTTCTGTCAATACTGTCTTATATGCAGCATCCCATTCGCCCTGACGTTCATGTGGAAGAGCCTTACGGTCTGTTACACCAAACTTTTCATTTACCAGTCTGACAGCATCACGCTCAGCCTGATTCTTTTTCATCACTTCTTGGACTGCGCCAATTAATGGATCGTTTTTGTTAAGCATTTTAGTTGTCCTCTATGGAGTTTATCTATATTTATCTAAATCTTATTCTTCGCAATTCCATTTACGAAGGGCTTTATTGATACGTGAATTTGGGTCTCGGGCTGTCTTTGCAGAAGTTAGACGCTTCTTCATTCCTCCCATACGAGCACAGAATGACTTACGGCGGTTAGCTGCTTTGCTTCCCTTCTTTAACTTAGATGGCTTTGTTGTCACGGCCATAGAGAGTTTTGATCCTGGATTAGCACGGCGGTAAGATTCAATACCCCTACGATTTAGTCCGCCTTTTGGATTTTGTCCCTCTTTGCGAGTCCATGCAGGAGACTTTTCTTCATCAACTTCTTGATTACCTTTACGTTGTGTTGGAATAGGACTCATGTTATTGACTCCGCCTTCCATTCCTTCACGAAGTTTCTTTACCGATTTCTTTTCTTCGCTGTGTTCACAACCGCAGCCAGCATTCTCTAGTTTTAATGCTGTCTCTACCAACTTTTCTTCCCACAACTCGCCATATTTTTCCATATACTTTTGCTGAGTTGATTCCTTTGACATCCAATTCTGAATGCTCTCGGATAGACCCATTGAATATGCTGAACCGTAACCGAATCCGTATGGAGTGCCAGCACGAGGAACACCAATCGTTGGGCCGATGCCGTCAGCGCCGAAAGCGTAGCCGCCCTGTACAGATGCTTCCATAGCCTCTTGCTTCAACTTGTCTGCGCTACGTTTCAATTCTTCTCTAGATTTTTCGGCTTCTAATGCTTTAGCATCAAGATCAATTCCTTGCTTTTCCATTGCTGTGCGAATTTTTTCCCAAGCAGACATTTTTCTTGCTTCTGCAACAAACTGCTCAAATGCTTCGTTTGTTGGTACACAGTTAGGTACCATACGATTGCCTTTCTTCTTCATGCCCTTTTGCTCATAACCATCCCAGCATGTACCCTTTTCTTCGTTGACAGATGTCCAACCACCACCTTTTGACTTATACCACTTTGCTGCCCAACCATTAGCATATGCTGATGGATATACATCGAACTTTTGTCTTGCCAGAGACTTAGCTTTTGACCATAGTTGTGGATTAGTTGGTTTATTTTTTTCCATTAAAACTTGTTCTGACATTCTATCACGATTAATCTTGTCAATTGCTTTTTGAACTGACTCTGTTTTGACCATAATAGGTTTATTGCCTTTACCTGATCTATCTGCCACGGGATCCTCTCTTCTCTTTCTTCTTGCTGATGCAGCGCGTTCTTTTTTACTCATCGAATATGCTCTAGATGCTGGCATACATTTTGGTTTGCCTTCGCCCGGCTCTCTAGCACAATCGCCTTTAATGTTACCTTTTGTATCAACTCTTTTCCAGTTACCCTCTGGATGTGTTTTACTAAACCAATTTCTTAAATCTTCACTCAACTGAACCTTAACTAACTTGCCGCCTTGACTGTGATATAATACTTTGTTTACACCATTAATCTTACGACCAAATCTACCAAAACCATAATAAGACAAACCAAGTCTTCTGGCTTGATTCATCAAATCATTATCCGGCTTGTGAATGACACTTGGCATTTCGACATTCTGTCTAATCTGAGTAAGTGTCTTGTATCTCTTTGGCTCTTGATATCCTGTGATACCACGATTTCTTGCTTCGCGTTCAATCCATTTTGCTGCTGCTGGATTTTGATTTTCAGAGCGAACAAACTGTTGAGCCATACGACGAATACGATTGAAGTTGGCCTGAATCTTTTCTTTTTCTTCTGGTCCAACTTTGCGAACATCTGCTGTGTTATCAATGACAGCAAACTTATCGTTACCAAAAATCTTTTGTAGTTCGCCAATATTCTTCTGTGCTAAGTCCCATTTCTGCTGACGAATGTTTGGAGAATTATCTGGCACGCCTTGCTTATCTGTGCCATCTGGAACTTTACGCTTACCCATCTTACCGCGTTCAACGTTACGCTCACGCGATACTTCATTGGAAGTGTTTACGAATACCATCATGGTTTCGTAACCGTCTGCTTCCAAGTTTTGTTTGATTGTCTTGATTTTTTCTAAGTCATCTGCTGTGCCGTTGATGATGAGACCTAGACGACCTGCAAGGACTAGACGCTCTTGTTCTTTCGTGATGTTCTTCGCGCGGCCGCGCACGATGTCGCGCTCAACTCTTTCTTCATCTGGCATCTCAAGGTCTAGACCGTTCTTCTGCATCAGATACTCAAATGCAACGTCAGAGTTGATTTCTTTCAATCCCTCGCCCGCAAGAGTGGAATTCATTACATAGTCTTTACCAGAACCTGGACCACCAGCCAAGAAGATAGCCTTGAGTTTGCCTGGATCATTTATGCCTTCGTTTAGATTTTCTCTAAGCGACTTAAAACTTTTTGTTGCTTTCTTTTGGTATTCACTTGATCCTTTTTTATCAAGCCAATATCTGTCAATACCATCGTCATACCAAAGACCAGATGTCTGATTTGTTATAACGTATTGCGACACACCAGTCGGTGATACTTCGCCTGTCACATTACCTAGACCGCGAATACCACCACCAATTGCTGCTGTGTTTGTTTCGACAACATAAGATTTGCCGAACATATCTGGATTGGCTTTAGCAAACCAACGCATAATCTTACCGGCTTCTGAATTGGCTTCATTCTCAATGTCAGAACCAGTTGCGCCTTCTTTCTCTATATCTTTACCTAACCGACCATCTTCGTTCTGCTTGTGATGCACAAGTTCATGAGCAACAGAACGGAATATATCCATCGGATGTCTGTTCAACGTAGAAATTGATAGTTCGTTTGATGCTGGATTATATGCTGCGAATGAATTGTATGAATCATCATCTGTCTTGTATCTGACAGTCGGCATAGACTTTAGACCAAGTTTATCAGATGCGAACGACACAAATGAATCCAGCATTGGCGCTAGTTCTTTGCGTGTAATTTCTTCTTTTAATTGCTTTAATGTTTTTGGTTTTGGAAGTTTAGCGGACAACAGTTTATGCACAGATACATCATATTTGCCAAACAAATCCTTGACAAACTCTTTCTGCTTTGCGTTGTCTAATGATACAAACTGCTTACGAAGTTCAGAAGCAGATGTGGCTGGCTTGCCTAGAACATCGAATGTAAATGTAGGAGTGACGATAACATAACCCTTTGGCATAGTTGTATCGCCGAAAGGTTGCAACTTCTTTTCATTGCCAGCATATGGTTGAAGATAACTTGGATTACCAGATTTGGTTGGCTTGAATGAAAAACGTGGATCTTCTTCCATGTCTTTTTGCGACACAGCAAAGACTAAAACCGTCGTCTTCGGATCGTAGTCTTTTAGTATTTCTCTGGCGATGTAGGGATTGGTAACTTGCTTGATACTGTTAGATGGGACACCAGCCAGTGTCATCATCTTGACTTTTTCTTTGAAATTGAATGGACTCTTAGGTAATTCTACTTTATCAGATGTGGCAATGACTGCATCGCCGAACTTTGACTTGAGCCATTTATAGACCTGTGCATGGCCTTTATGAAAGGGCTGAAAACGCCCTGGATATACTGCTAAAACTTTCATTATTCCCTCTATAGGAACATTAACTTATAGAGGTATTTAGTGTTTTATTGTTCTGACTCCATGGCCTTGTGCCAATACTTTTTCAGTATGTCCTGACATTCCTTCTCAGAATATGATTCAGGAACAGATTTACCCTTCAACTTTAGCCATATAGCATTGGCTATTTCTCTTTCCCATGTCATATCTCATATTTCTTTCTTTTGAGGGTTTCACGCACAACTGAAGTGATTTCTTCAGCGATGGTCTTGACTTTAGCATTTGGAGTATATTTGGACACTCTACCATCTTTTACCAGATAACCCACTGCTTCCACGTTCGGATAAAGAGATGCAACTTTGAATAGCATATCTAAGTTCTTTTCGTGGTCATCCCACATGCGAACACGGTCAAACTTACCAGTCTTTAGATATCTCTTGAGAATGACACCTTTGTTGATGTGGGCGGGTCCAGACTTTGAGACATTACCTGCACGTTCTACATAGACTTTATCAATCGGAAATCCATGGTCACGAAACGTCTGTAGAAACTCCTTATGGTCATCAAAGTCTGCTCGGGCAGTAAGAATAATCGAATGTGAGTTTTCTGTCTGTCTTGCGACGATGTTTTTTGCATTATTCAGAACCGAACGGATAGGTTTGAATGTATCACGAAAGATTTTACCTGACCTAAACTGAGCAAAGTCAAACTTTTCGTCTGGCGCCAGTTTGTAAGAATTGAACTCGCCAGGTTCTAGTATCTTTACTATCTTTCCGTCCTTGACAACACCAACTCTGGCCGATGTTCGACCAAGAGTGTCATCGATATCCCACACATTTAATGTACGGATTTCTTTGTTCATGATGACCAGTTCTTAGTAGCGTTAAAGTTGGCTTGTGAGAATTCCAATCTGTCAACTAATTTGACTGCTTTGCCCACACGGTCAATAGCAACAAAACCTTCTGGCGCTGTAACTTTCAATCCAGTTGAATCAATTCGAAGATAAGTACCTAAAGAATCTCTAACTGTCTGGAGTTTCTTGACAATCATATTCTTTGCTTTTGTTAGCAAGTTTTGTAAATCAAATATCTTCTTCAATTCATTCTTATTGCTGGTATAAAAACGCATCACGATATTCTTTTCTTGCTGTCTCTTAACCTTTGTGTCGGCCTTCTTCGCATCGGTAATGTTCTTGTTCAACTTTCTCTCGACTTCTAGAATGAGACCTTGAACGTGAGCAGTAGTATTAGTAATCTCTTGGCCTTCACGAACTTTGGAATTATTCCATGCTTTGATTTGGATTTTATAAGTGTCGTTTGTTGCAATCTCATTTAGTGTTCGTGCTGAGATTGTTCTGAACAGTGTGCCTGCTTGGGATAGAATGCTATTCAGTTCAGCCGTTTCTGATACAGTAAACGTTGCTGTACCGGATGCATCAACAAAAGAAGCGTCACGGAACCAGACATTCTTTGTCTGTCTAAGATTTCCAACGTCAGCACCAAACGATGCTTTCATATCTTCCATTCTATTACCGGAATAAGTCGTATGCCACACTATGCCCATTTTAGCAGATTTGATTTGTTTTGCAAGTGAAGAATCTGCTGGCACAGTATATACGATTGTATTTGGCTGAAAAGTAATATATTCTTTTCCATCAATCTTTTCAGACTTCAAATCTTCTTTGGTAAACATCATATCGCCTTGCAATACGCCATCGATATCAAGTTCAGGAAGATATTGTAGAGCAATCTTTAGTTTCCTGTTTAGACCTTCGCCAGGATGATTGTTGTCAACGTCATTGTTCGTATAGTTCAACTTTGCATTCTTTGCAAACACGCCTTTGGTGCCCACAAAGAATTTTCCATTCTCTGGATTAATACCAGCAAATATGGCTGGTGCACCATCCCACTTAGTTGTGAGATTTAGAGTTTTACCAGAAGCATGACCAGAAAGCATATCACGAAGAGACTGTAAAAAGGATATAGCACCTCTTGTGCCAGAAACTCCTCCATTGAGTACCTCGTCTTCTAGGTGTTCTAAGTGAAGGTTTTTGCCTTCTTTTGATTCTAATAGATAATCTTGATATAGTATCATTATACTTCCACTATTACTGCGTTTCTGGGAACACTGTCTGTTATGACTATTCTACCTGCACTATCGCCTCTAGACGGAGAGCGTCCATATATTTTTGGAATACCGCCCTGTTCTGCATCTGGATCAAACGTCTGATCCTCTCTTCTAGCCCTAAGTCTGAAATACAAATCATGAGTTTTTGCATACTCTTTAGATTCGGTTAAATTACCATTTAGAGTTAGAATATTCTTTTTAGAATCATAATTTGATTTTACATCCATTGGTCCAATATACATGTAGTCGATTGGTCCACCCATAGCTTTTGTGCCGACAACAATCTTTTCTTTGTTTAATCTTGATATCTTACCATAAACATCTGGAACTTTATCGCCCTCTTGTACACCCATATCTATCAACTTTTTGTGTGCGGCTTTCATGAATTTTCCAGCGATGCCAGGAATAATAGCCTCTAAACCCCTCATTCCGCCACCGGCTAGTGAAGGTGCCGCTTCACCTTTCAGAGATAGATTTACATCTTTCTTATTTTTTGTTGAAATTATGACATCTGTATATGGTTCAGAACCACTAGATTGTCTTCCTGTATATTTCTTGGCTCCAGAAACGTTTGATATTTTAACTGCGCCGGCTTGAACCACAATTGGCTTGTTTTTATTTTGTTTTACGGCCTTGTTTATTGCATTAACAACGCCAGTCTCTTGTCTCTCTGCCGCAACTCCAGCCATATTATTTCTCCGCTTTTACTTATTTATCTCTTCCTCAGATTCAATGGCCTTCCACTTATCCAATGGGCAAGAGACGTAGGGTAGTAAAGTTTTGTAGTCCATAAAGCAACCACATTCGGCGCACTGTGAGTTTATAGGATTAAACTTATCACATTTCCTACAGATTTCAAGTCTCTGTTCTGATATTTTAAATCTTTCTTTGAATAAATTAAACATTGACACCTCCACAAAATGACTATATACTTATATATTATCATGGAGTATATAATGTCTGATAAAATCTTTGTTCAAATTGCTGCATATCGTGATCCTGAACTTCTTCCAACAATCCGAGATTGTATCAAAAGAGCCGACAATCCTGAAAACTTAGTTTTTGCTATAGCATGGCAAAGATCCAAGGAAGACGAATGGGATACACTAGAAGAGTATGCAACTGACCCTAGATTTAAAGTTATTGATATAGACTACAAAGAAGGTCTTGGCACATGCTGGGCCAGACATCTTTTGAATGAAGCATATGATGGCGAAAAGTATACTCTACAGTTAGATAGTCATCATAGATTTGTTCGTGGTTGGGATACCAAGTGTAAGAAAATGATTAATGACTTGATTGAAGCAGGTCATGAAAAACCGCTTCTTACTGCATATGTTCCATCGTATGATCCTGAAAATGATCCTGCTGCTAGAGTGAAAGAAGTATGGAAGCTAGACTTCGACAGATTTACACCTGAGGGTGTCATATTCATGCTTCCTGCTAATCTAGAAAACGTTGAACAATACTCTTTGCCTATTCCGACTAGATTTTTCTCTGCTCACTTTGTCTTTACTTTTGGACAGTTTATCAGAGATGTTCCCTATGATCCTAATCTGTATTTCCATGGTGAAGAAATTTCCATGGCTGTTCGTGCATATACAGCTGGTTATGACTTGTTTATTCCAAATCAAATTGTTTGCTGGCATGAGTACACTCGCAAGGGTCGTATCAGACATTGGGACGAGAATAAGAAGTGGATAGACCTTAACAATAAGTCTCTAAAGAGAGTTAAGCAACTACTTGGTGTTGACGATGACTTTGCAGATTATGATTTTGGCAAATATGGTTTTGGAAATGCCAGAACTCTGAACGACTATGTTGAGTATTCTGGAATCAGATTTTCTGACCGTGCGGTTCAAAAGTATACCTTAGAAAAGTTTGATCCTCCCAATCCTCTATACAGAAATGCAAATGCATATGAAAAGTCCTTCAAGAATGTCTTTAGACATTGTATAGATTTATGGAAAGGTTCTGTTCCTGAAACAGACTATGATTTCTGGGTTATCGCTTTTAAGGATGAAGACGATAACGAACTCTATAGACAAGATGCAGATAAACATGAAATTGAAAGACTTATTAACGATATAGAGAATACTAGCGAGTTTCATAATATCTGGAGAGAGTTTGAAACAAAAAAGAAGCCATACAAATGGATTGTATGGCCTCATAGTGAGAGTAAAGGATGGATGCCTATCTCAGAAGGCATATTGCCTAGAGTTTAGGACTTCATACCTGCTGTAGCACGAAGCATCCAACCGTGCTTCTTGTGAATATCCATACGGTCTTGTAGGAAGTTGGCAAGACCAAGTTCGCCTTCTTTATCTGCAAGATCGTATGCTTGTTTGAGTGCATCAAGGATGATATTGTTATCATTGATTAGAAGTTGAAACATTCTTTCTGCTGTCGGAATGGTATCAGATTCCTCAATTCTTGTAAGTTCCTTGATTCTGTCTAGTGAACTGGGAGCGAAAGAGTTCACAGCGCGAATCTGTTCCGCAATAGGATCCACTGCACCATGTAATTCTCCGTATAGATCACCGAAGAAGTCGTGATACTGAGGAAAATTAGGTCCAATTACGTTCCAGTGAAAAGAGTGTGTCTTTAGATACATGGTAAATGTATCGGCCAGAACAATCTTTAGTGCGTTATGAAGTTCTTCCATTTTAGTCTCCCATAAGTGATACGACTATTTATTATCCTACCACCTTAATCTCCACTTTACAAACGCCATGACAACCTATTGCGCGGGCTGCGGCTCTTGATAAATCAATCGTACGGCCCTTAATAAACGGACCGCGGTCATTGATTCTAACGATAACAGATTTACCTTTATATGTGACACGAACTTTTGTGCCGAATGGTAATGTTCTGTGTGCTGCTGTCAGCGCATTGGGGTTAAACTTCTCGCCATTGGCGGTTCTTTTACTCTTACTGCACTGTCCAGGTGTTGCACAGTCGTACCATGAAGCAATACTTGCTTCGACTGGGCTGATGAATAACATCAATCCAGCCAATAAAGTTACTAATGATTTCATATATGGTTCCTTATCCTATTTTGAACGTGATTTTGGAATTATCCTTAATCACGAAAGGCTTGAGTGCCTCCTTTTCTAAGACAACCATACTGTTATAGAACGAAACGGAGTACAGATTATGAAATGTCTTTAGCACAGTTTCATCAATCCTGTTTTGAAAATGCTGTTGATTCACAACGTCAGTTATAGTCTGTGAGTAAGAAAGAAAAGACGAATCTTTTCTAAACTCTCCACCCCATTTCGGCCAGTAACTCGTATGTGTGTCTTCGCAAATATAAACTCCGCCCTCCCGTAAATGCGGAAATGTTTGTTGAAGTGTAATGATTTGATGGTGCATGACATGGCTACCATCATCAATGACGATATCAAAGTCGTTATGTTCTGACATTAAACTTTCCCAGAACTCAATCGAACCTTGATCTCCCATAACAACAGTCGCATCACCATCATATTTGTATTGTAGACATCTTGGATCAATGTCTACGCCTATGACTTTAGTTCCTTCTCCGAAGTATTTCAGCCATAATTCTATTGAACCGCCGCCAAGAACACCAATCTCCAAAATCTTTGGTGCTTTGCCTACAAACTTGCCAAGATGCTTTTCATATACATCAAAGTATCCAGACCACTTTGTAGATGGCTTTTCGGTTTCATCAAAAAGTTTTTCAATCGTATTCATTATTTAGTCCCTCGCAATATACAAATGGGAAATATCTTAGAAACATGTCCTTGTTATCAGGTCTGAGTGTTTTAATCTTCTTGTGTATTTCATCATAGAAATTCCATGCAAGAGGAACAAATGCAACGTCTTGATTTTCTTTCTGTAAGACTTCTGAACCATATACAGGAATGTGCATACCTGGTGTGTAGAGTCCCTGCTTCATAGGATTATCATCAACGATATAGTCGAGTTCAATCTTAGAAGCATTTAGCAGAGTATTACCTTTTGCTGGTGCGCCATAGCCAATAACCTTCATTGTCTTACGAAGGGCCTCAATATGAGAAGCAAACTCACTAATGACTTCCTTGCTGTTCTCGACATACTCTTTGTAGACATGTTCATCATACAGACCTTTAAGTTTTTCTTCTTCCATAAGAAGTTGAATGTAAGAAGGTCTTGCTTTAGTTTTTGAGATGATAAAGATATAACTTGTGCCGTGAATTGGATGTCTTACAACATCAATCAAGTTCAACCTTGCCCTCTTACACAGTTCATTCATTGAGCGAATGTTATAGAAAGAAAGATGTTCATGATATATTGTGTCAAACTCCATATTTACAATCATATCGGCCTGAGAAACTGTGATGTAGATATAACCATCACGCGATACAACTTTTCCCATATTCTCTAGAAACTCTAGTTGATTATAGTTATGAGCAAATGCATTCTGACAGATTACAGCACCAAAATCAGTTGTTGGATAATTCTTATCGAAGTAACCACAATGAACATGATGATTGCGCGAACTAATTACATGAAGATTGGTTGCGGGATCAACGCCGAAAGTCAATACGCCATATCTCTTAAATGCATCAAGTTGTGAACCATCATTACAGCCAATGTCTAATACTCGTTCGGCTTTATGATTTTCTATAACAAACTTAGCGAACCAATCAAAGTAATCTAACTGAGTCTTAGCCGTACCAGACACATACAGATAGTTCTTGAACAGCAAGTCAGGATTGACCTTGTGTGTCAACTGTACATGATAACAATATGAGCAATAGTTTGTCGCAAGAGGAAACTTGTCTTCTGAATCTGTCGGACTCTTTAGAAACGAGTTAGCCAGTGGTTGAACACCTAAGTCGAGTAAAGGTTCTAGATGTGTGCCACCACAAGCAATACATTCTTTGATTTCTACACAGTTTTCCATCTTACATTCCTAACCACTTGGTGTTATTTACATACCAATCAGAAACTTCTTTAATTCTATCACTAAGAGCCACGCGAGGTTCCCAGCCGAGAGAACGCATAAGATCACCGGATAAAGCATAACGTAAATCATGCCCTGGTCTGGATGTATGGAAGTCAACCATTTCATATTTTAGTTCCTTACCTTGAGCAGATGCAATCATCTTAGCGAGAGATAGATTGTCTACTTCTTCTTTGCCAACGATATTAAACTTGCGACACTTTGCTAGACCATAATCAGGTTTAAGCTGAGGATTGTTCTGCAAAAGGAACAGCAGAGCATCAGCCACATCACGCGCATGTACGTAGAAGCGCGAACCTGCCTTTGTCTTTGTTGCATCAGCATGAATGGTCACAGTCTCGTCATGCAAGACCTTTTTGATGCAAAGTGGAATAAACTTTTCTGGTGTCTGACGTTCACCAAACACATTCATAGTGTGAGTGATCATCATAGGCATCTTGTATGTGTTTTCATAGGCAACACACAGTTCTTCTGCACCAGCCTTTGATGCTGAATATGGATTGGTCGAGTTATAGCGATCACGTTCCTTGTAAGCGACACCAGGAGGCGCAACACCAAAGATTTCATCGGTGCTGAAATACAGAAACATTTCTAGATGATCCAACTTGCGGGCATATTCCAGCAGATTGGCCGTGCCCATGATGTTATCTGTGATGAACTCAAGAGGATGTGTGATTGACCTATCTACGTGTGATGCTGCGGCCAAGTGTAGAATGATATCTACCTTGCCAATAAAGTTTTGCACAAGAGGATTCAGTTCAGCCTTCAAATCATGAAAGACTGTCCGAACGCGCTTTTGTATTTCGTAGGGATATGGATCAATAACTTCATGTAGTCGATTAAGATTGCCAGAATAATCAAGCCTGTCTAGCGTGATGATATTCCAATCTGTCTTTTGCAGAAACAAGTCCACAACATGATGTGCAATAAAGCCTGCACCGCCTGTAATCAATACCGTTTTACTCATCAATGTAATCTCCACTTGGTGCTATATTACCACATACACCAATTTTGTCAAGTTCAATCGTCTTATATGTATGCAAGTTTTTATAGTAAGAATGCTCAACATCTATTCCGTGTGTAGCACAGTCTTGAAGTATTTTGGAAAGATTTAGTTGAAAGGTGTCAAGCAGAGTGTAGTCCATGTGCCAGCAACGAAGACGGAATAGTTTATGCGCTCCAATACTATCTTGTCTGTGCTTAGGCATCCACGAATCAAGAGCCGTTGCAAATACAAAAGCATCTTTGAAATCTTCTCTATCAACAATAAAGTTGTCGTTCAGTCTGTAACGACCAGAGAGTTTATAGATGCGTTTTGATTTGAAGTCTTGCTTTTGAAACCAGTTGAGGAAATACAGAAACGTGATGCATTCTGCGATGCTTCGCTGGCCCAACTGAGAAAATCTCTTAACATCTGATTCATCACCAGTGTAAAAGACAATTACGCCTCTATCGCTAAGTTCCTGGAAGTATTCTACATTGGGACGTTCTGGAGAAGAATCGAAAATGAATACTTGATTGTTCGGGCAATACTTGTTAATAGAATCGATTGTTTCGATAGTCTGATTGAAACGCTCTTCTTCATTATATACTGAAAGTTGATTGACTTTCAGTGCATGATTAACAAAAAATATTCCATCATATATCATAGTTTGCTCACAAGAAATGGTGCTGGCCACAGGATTCGAACCTGCAATGGGATTACTCCGACGGATTACAAAACCGTTGCCTTCAGCCGTTCAGCCAAGCCAGCATTTGATTATTTATCTGGTGCCTCTAACAGGTATCGATCCTGTGTCTCGGCTTTACCAAAGCCGTGTACTACCTTTATACTATAGAGGCATAGTTGGTGCGGATAGAGGGACTTGAACCCCCATGGATTACTCCGCCAGTTCCTAAGACTGGTGCGTCTGCCATTTCGCCATATCCGCTTATCTTTTTTTCTTACAACTAAATGTTTCCGTTTGTGTGTGACAATTCGGACAAATGAATCGTAAGTTTTCAAGTCTATTATCGTTATTCTTACCATTTATATGATCTAACTGAAGAACTAGTTCTTTGTTATTCCACACATTGCCTATTCCACACGACGAACATTTATATGGTAGCAGGTTTTCTTGCAAAAGTCTACGCTTAAGATTATGTCTAGCATATGTGCTATCGATAACAAATATCTCGTCGTTTGATTTCCTAGGACCAAATCTATTTACTGGATTATATGCTTTTGCCATTTTATACTCCTTATGGAGTATTTATAATACGCTAGTTTTCTGGACTAGCGTTAATGGTAGCCGATGAGAGATTCGAACTCCCTACACCCTCGGTGTAAACGAGGTGTTCTACCAGTGAACTAATCGGCTGAATTATTGATCCGTTATTAGAAGCGACGGATCAGCGCCTTTATGTCAAAGTCCTGACGTAAGTGAAGTCACAGCATCGTGAGCCCAAACCCACCATGCAGCACCAGCGGCCACAACGGCGCCGATTGCCTTCTTTACATCCCAACCATTCTGCCAAAGTTCCCAGCCTACCCAAAGAACGGCTGCAACTAGAATAAGAACTACAATTGTGTTTAGCATGTTATTACCTCATTAGACCGTGATTGGTCTTTCATTATTTATAAATTGGAGCGGGCAATGGGGATCGAACCCATGACCTTCTGCTTGGCAAGCAGACGCACTACCCCTGTGCTATACCCGCGATTGGTGCGTCTTCCAAGTTTCGAACTGGGTTGTTCGGCTTATGAGACCGATGAGATTGCCAACACCTCCCAAGACGCATTAATGGTGCTGCCTCTCTGAATCGAACAGAGTCCCCACGCTCTTCAGGCGTATGTACGCACCAGCTATACCAAGGCAGCCAGAATTTTTCTTGTCTCTTCCCAATTTTTTACATTATACACTACATCGGCCACTTTTGCAAGAGGATAATCGTTTCCGCCTTTCTCGCATTTGTCGCCAAAAAATACCAGTTTGTTTTCTATCCAATCCTTCACTTGAGACTTATCTTTTCCTTTTGGATAGATATCAAGTCCAGTCTCACCAGCAATAGTACAATCTAGTTCAGGAAATAGTTTTCTGATACGTTCCGCAATTTGCACTCGTTCATTTGTTGCATTGTCCCATTCGACATACAAGGCTCTTTGTGCTTTGTCTGCATTACGACCAACGACTGAGAAATTGACCATTCCTGTTCTCATCTCAGAATGTTTGCCAGTACGAATGTTAAAGCCACTCTTGCGCTTTTCATATTCCAAAGTCATGAACAAGATACCGCCCGCTTTCCACGTAGACTGATATCTAACTTTGTCTTTTGAACGAACTTCATTGCCGCAGCAATTGAATATAAACGAACACGAATCAATAACTTCTTGACCTACTTGTTCTAATGTCTTTGGATAATCTGAGCCTGTAACAAGACATACATCATGCTTATTTGCAAACTCAACAAATTCTTTGCGAAACTCTTCGTCCATTAGAGAACGACTAGGAGTCAGTGTACCATCAACATCAAAACAGTAAGTAGTTTTTTCCATTTCAACCTTTCAACAATTGAGGTGCTGATTCGTTCAATTGCTTATTTTCATATTCTTTCTTCTTAGCATCATATTGTTCATTTGTCAAGTTATGCCAACCGCAACACTTGCCATCTGGACTACGACCGCAACCACAGTCTTTACTCATTTGTTTCTCCTATATTGGCGGACAGAGTGGGATTTGAACCCACGATACCTTATTAGGGTATGCCTCGTTAGCAGTGAGGTGCCTTCGGCCGCTCGGCCATCTGTCCTAATTCTGTATAATAATCGTCGTGTTTTCCTTACCGTACTCGCTGACAATTCTATATAGCCACTTTGCATTCTGCGGGTGCAGACGGATGCAGCCGTGAGATGCTGGGCGCCCTAAGTTGTTTATTGCATCCGTTGCATGTATTGCATATCCGTCAAGGAAGAAGATAGAGTTTGGCATCGGCGCATTATCATACTTGCGAGAATAGTGCATCTTGGTCATATGATACGGCTGAAATACACCGCGAGGAGTATTGTATCCCTTTCGCCCAGTAGAAACATTCCACTCATAATAGTCCGTTGGTGTTTCTACTAACATGATTTGATCCGAGACATCGACCGTGATGATTACATCTTCGGCTTTAGCAACTCCAGTCATTGCAACCAGAGCCGCCATCATAACGAAAATCTTCTTCATGCTACCTTATCTTCCTTAGGCAAATGTTGAATTGCATCCTTGTAACGGTCAGCACAGTAAGATGCTGCCCATGCATTTGGCTTTACAAGTGGTACAATGTTACACATACCGCGAATATATCCAACTGCTTCGTTGATCACACAAGAACTACCATACTCTTTATTTGGGTTAATGTCAAGATGAATTTCAACCTCACGGTCTTCCAATACATCATGCAATTCCATATAAAGGGAAGCGGTCTTCATGACTTCATTCATAAGACGCATACGTGGACGATCCTTTTGCTGATCATAGTCCCTTTCACGAACAATTCCACCAAACACCTTACAACCGTTCTTTCCATTCTTATGGACAACAACAACGTTGATGTAGTCTGCATACCAAACACCGTCAATCTGGAAACGTTCAGAGTCGCCGCCTAGATACACCTTTGTTTCAGGTGTTTGTGCATTGATGAATGCCTTGACTTCTTCGATGTTTAGTTGCTTTCTAATCATAACGTTTTCCTTTTGAGTGGCGGAAGGTGTAGGATTCGAACCCACGGATCCTTTCGGACCTCTCGCTTTCAAGGCGAGTGCAATAGACCACTCTACCAACCTTCCAATTTCTTATAGTGGTTACGCCCTCCACTTTTAGTATATAGTTGGCGCACTCGGATGGACTCAAACCACCAACCTTCGGTTTCGTAGACCGATGCTCTATTCAGTTGCGCTACGAGTGCTTTGGAGGAGACGGCCAGATTCGAACTGGCACCTCAAGGATTTGCAGTCCCGTACATTAACCGTTTTGCTACGTCTCCGGATTTATTTTAAAATGTTCAACAGCAATTCTTCTTCTTAACTCTGATGAACTAAAACTGTGTTCGCGCTTGTTAAAATGGTATTTCATCTTTGAGATTTTATATCCTGTGAATGTCTTGCCTCTATACTCTTCACCAAGTATGCGAACATCTATAGGCAGCATGTTTAGGATATCAAGCAATTCTGCTTCTGTAGAATATACAATAATCTCATCAACAAACTTGCAGGCTCTTACTTGCAATTGCCTTTCAATCAAACTTTGAACTGGCTTGTTTTTCTCTGGTCTATCAATTGTAGGATCCACTTGTAGTCCAACAATTAACCAATCACATTGCTGCTTTGCTTCTTCTAGCATCGCAACATGACCAGCATGAAACAAATCAAACGTAGAACATGTAAATCCAATAATCTTGTTCATAATGTTTTCTCCTAATTGGCTGCCCTTCGTGGATTCGAACCACAATTGCTGGAGTCAGAGGCCAGAGTCCTGCCGTTAGACGAAAGGGCAATGGTACTGCATAGTGGAATCGAACCACTGTAATCGGCTCCACAAACCGATGTTTTACCATTAAACTAATGCAGCGTAGCGGGTGCCAGATTCGAACTGACGATTTCCTGGGTATGAGCCAAGCGAGATGACCGCTTCTCTAACCCGCAATATTACTTGAATGTATTAGTATATACTTCTTTCTTGTTATCGTATTTTATAGATACATGTTTATAACCCATCTTCTCATAGAGTCGCTTAATAGACTTAGCGCCAACTTCTGATAGTGATGTGATGGTAAATGGATTAGACACGACCTTGTCTGTATCCTTGTTCGATCCACGCATTGAGGTCTTGGCGTTTGATCTTTTTGTTTTCTCGGTCATTTGTAATCCAACATGTTCCATATTGAGAGTTTTTAGATCCTTTCTGCTTTTCTTTCATGATGGCAGAAAGCTTTTGTTTTTGTTCGTCGGTATGTTTTTTGCCTTTCCAAGTATCATATCGAATTTTACCTTCGGCATGAAGAGATTTCATCCTACGAGATGTGTTTTCGGCATTAGCTTTACCCATTCGTTTGAAGTGTTCTAGAGGACGCGATTTGCCATGCTCCCGTCTCTTTTGACGAATCTCTGGCTGTGCGTTTATGAAACTCCAACCACCTTTGCCACCTTCACATAGATTATAGTTTGTTTCAACATCAGGAACTACAAGAATACTTTCTAACAAATCCATATGAGCTTCATCTTTACATATATGAAGAATCTCTTTATGAAAGTTATCAAGACCATACTTGGAGATGGCATGTTTCAGTATTTTGCCTGATCCCATGTATCCATCATCCAAGTCTTTGGTCTTATGTTTACCGATATAGAACTTACCGTTTACCAGATTTGTTGTTTTGTAGATAGTATAGAACATTAGGAAGCCTCAGGATACAATAGGGTTTACATACTATATAGTATCCTGAGGACTTCAATGTAGAGCATACGGGAGTCGAACCCGTCTCTCATCCTTGAAAGGGATGTGACCTAACCGATAGTCGAATGCTCCATGGAGAACCCTCTGGGATTCGAACCCAGGACAGACGGATTAAAAGCCCGCTACTCTACCACTGAGTTAAGGGTTCAATTGGCTGGGAGACTAGGATTCGAACCTAGATAGTTGGAATCAAAATCCAACGTCCTGCCGTTAGACGATCTCCCAATAAACTGGCTTCTAGCGACGGATTTGAACCGTACTTTGGTAGTCACTATCAAAATACAAGTACTTTGGTAGTGTGCACCTACCGCCCCAGGCTATGCTAGAAATAAATTCATCCCTCCAAGCTTGGGACTCTTACCCCAGACTAACCACGCAAACGCTTATGCGGACACCCCGCGCGAGGGAAAGGGTGTAGCCTGTTTACTGCCAGTTCGCTATGGCGCCTAGCTTATGGCAATTGGTTGCCCATAGTAGAATCGAACTACTGTAACTCGATTATCGGTCGAGCGCTCTACCATTGAGCTAATGGGCATTGAATTGTGAACCGTTTCGCTGGTCCCACTGAAAGGACGGTCAACCCCGACAGACATATAGTCTCGGATTTATATACCGCCACGGCCTACGGCGGTTACTATATTCGTTACACCTTACAGGTTAAGCCCTTTCGCGAACAGAGTCAGCAATCCTGTATTCATAGGCTTTCCCTCATGTTGGGCCTATTAGGTCTCCCCTGTCTTATCTAGAAAGACGGGTAATTTGGTGGGCAGGTGCGGTTACGATCCACTCCCTTTAAGGATGGGTTTTACAGACCCACTGCTAGAACCACTAGCTTTACCTACCCAAAACTTGCTGAGCCTCACGCGGTCGGCTCGAATGTCGTCTGTAACTTGGCGACACATTCACAGTAACGTTATTCCGTTCTCAAGCGAACGGCGTCCTGTGCGATGGTGACAGATCAAACTTGATGTCAATCTCACAGTTATTCGACTGACTGTCTGACATTCATGACGCGCACTGCTGCTACGTAGTCAGATCATTATTGGTGGACCCTAAGAGAATCGAACTCTTACCCTCGCCGTGCAAAGGCGATGTGCTCCCATTATCACTAAGGGCCCTATTAATAGCTCCTGTCACTATCGCAGTCAGGCAAACGGTTACTTATTTAACGGTCTCTCTTTAATCGGCCGAAGAGAGAAAATCATTCAGTAACACCCTAGTTTATTTCAACCGTAAAGGGCACGTTTCTTGAATTGAGTTAGAAGAACGCTCCCTGCTGCCCGCTCTTAACGGAGACCAGCATTTTTATCATAGGGATACTTAATGTATGTTTGCGATACACACATGTTCTCACAGATTCGCGGTCTGTTACCGTTCTTCTAAACGGGCTAGGGTCAACAACCCATACAGTGGACTTCTACCACGCCCATTTTATTGGCACCAGTGCAAGGATTCGAACCCTGGATTTTGATTTTGGAGATCAACGTGTTACCACTACACTACACTGATATTAACAATATTTTTTAGGTTTTCGTGCAGCATTCTTTCTATTCTTTGCTGCATATGTATCTTCTTGTGAATGACAGTTAGGACAGAGAAAGCGGAGATTCTCTAATCTATTGTCATCATTCACGCCGTTCATATGATCAAGTTGTAAAACAAGAGGTCTACCATTATGAGTACCGTCATTATCACAAGATGCACAACGGTAAGGAATCATCTGTTGTTCTATGACACGGCGCTTGATATGATGCCGAGCATACTGTGAATTTTCAACGAAAACTTGTTCATCCGAAAGTCTTCTTGTTTGACTATGTAAAGTTGCTGCCATTATAATACTCCTTCTAGAGTATATAGTCAACTACGGTTCTTAGAACCGATGCTCTACATTTGAATTTCATCCGCGTTTTTATAGAGGGGTGCGCGGCGCCTCTACTGGTACGCACAAGAGACAGAGTGCACCGTCCGTCTCTATAGTAATCCAGCGACTTGGTGACCTGTGCGGAATTGAACCGCTCTGGAGCATTTGACGCCTACTCCATCTTTCGATGTCTCGGACTTCTCCTGTGCTACCGTTACACTAATCGGTCAAATTGGTCGGAGTGGTAGGATTCGAACCCACGACACTTCGCTCCCAAAGCGAATGCTCTACCAGACTGAGCCACACTCCGTTATACTTGTTTATAAGAACTGACACTCTCCACAGCACTTCACAATACTGCTTCACCGACTGCTGCCAGTTCTTATATATGGCGATCTTGGCGAGGCTCAAACTCGCTTCTCCTCTTAGACAGAGAGGTGTGATATCCATTCACTACAAGACCGTTTGTTTAGTTAGAATGTAATGTATTTTTACGCGAGTTGCTGATCGGGGTTTCCATTTTACAGTTGGCCCTACTACCCACACTACATTCTAATTGGTGTGCCAGGTGAGAATCGAACTCACGACATTCGGTTTAAGAGACCGCTACTCTACCACTGAGTTACTGGCGCAAATTATTATCACGGCGAAGATCGGTCACAGTATGCATCCTGCCGACTCGTTACTTTAATCGCACTAATTCTAACGAACCGTGAATTGGCTGGATAGCTTGGATTCGAACCAAGGACATCCTCGTTAACAGCGAGGCGCTCTACCGCTGGAGCTACTATCCAATATTCTATTATCAAAGACACATGATGACGATTTGCCGAAGCATTCTTACCCAACTTAAGGAACAGCACCATGTGTCTGTGATAATAGAATGTGAGGCTACGCCGAATCGTAGTAATCTCACCGATGTCTCGTCATTCGGTACGCCTAGTTTTTGATATCACTAGGAAAAAGGAACTTAACAATGTTAATCAGCGGTGCTGCTTATCCCGCAGCTAGGAAACTCTTTCAATCAACTTACAAACACAATATAGCAGTTCAGAACCAGGAAGTCAACTTTTATTTTTGCATAACTGCTATGTTCTAGACGCATAACTCAAAAAGAAGAACCCCGAAACTTTTGGCTTCGGGGTTCTAAGAAACTAAGTCTATCCGTAAGACTTAAAGCATAGAACCCCTCGCGTCTGCCCATGCTGGGCGACCTTCAAATTGATTATTCGTAATTGGGCAATAATGCGATTTCATTTCCGTTCTTTCTAACTCTGTATTCTATTTATATCACAAGGAAGTCAATTTGTCAAGTGTCCTGTGAAAATTTAGCAGTTCTTCGTAAGTTTTTGGTCCTAGTGGTTTCCAATTAAGACCATTACATAATTTACAATAAGCATGACATTCTGGAGATCCATTCGGTTTCTCTTTACATTTACCGTAGTATATTTCCCAATATGTCATTTTGTTGTTTGGTGCGAAAGGTGGGACTCGAACCCACAAAACTCAGTTTTTGAGACTGATACGTATACCTATTCCGTCACTCTCGCTTTATTTCCTAGATACTCCTCATAGACCCAACCCTTACGAATCCATGACATATGCCTAGTTGTTCTTGGCATATCTGTTATGTCACAAACTCTAAATCCTGCTTCACCAAATTGATGAGGTCCAGTTTCTTGATTTAGTGAAATCAGATGTCTGCCGTTTTCTTTAATCAGGTTCAAATATCGACTGGCCGACTCTCTATTCATTTCAATGAAACTATCGGCATTGATAATCAAGTCGTAGTTGCCATCGAAATCTTCGGTACACATAAAATTTATTCCATTGTATCGACACAAGTTTGTGCCTAGAAAATACATCTGAACAGTAGATACTGTAGGAAGATCCACGATAGTCAGATTTCTAAATCCTAGTCTATGCAAATAGAATGCCAGATGTCCTGCACCTCCACCAATCTCACATATTCTCAAGTTTTTATCTTGACATTTGTTTACTACATTCAATGCGATATACAATGCAAACATATCACGCTGATTATAAAGTCCAAAGTCTGTGTTTATTCCAAGATTGCCACCAGCATATTTCGGAGCAGATATATCAAACTTGTAGTGCTTGGCAAGCAAGTCTAGAAAATGTTCTGGCTTTTGGTATGCAATCTTTATATATTCATGGTCTTCTGGATTGAAGCATGGAATTAGACCATTAGCTTCACATATAGACAGAAGTTTGTCGAATACACCAAAAACATACATTGCTCTGTCGTGCTTGTTCTTCTTATAGAACTCATACAACAAATCTCCACCAAAGATGCCTCTAGTTAAGGGAGAATTACATAAGTTTTTTAATGTATTATGAACTTTTGGTATGTCTTTATTGATAAGAGCCATAGCATATTCTTTATGGGTTTCAATGATTGGTCCCCATGTTATTGACTCTGCACCATTGACTATATTCTCTCTTTCCATTCTACGAAAGAAATAATCGCAAATGTCGTTCAACAGACCTTCATCACACTCTTCTTTAGGTGTGCCCCAGCCCTCTTTATAATTAAAGTCATCTTTGTAATAATGATTGTGCATAAGACAATCAAGATAAGTAGGTTTCATGTTACCTCAAATTTGGTCGGCGTGCTTGGATTCGAACCAAGTCAAGAACACTCATCTAGTGCTAAAGGGATTATAAGGCCCTCCCGTGTACCAACACCCACGCCGTTATATCAAAGCTTTTTAATGCCGTTCACATAATTCTCAGCAGCATCTTCGTGATATCTGCGAGTATGGAACGCATATGATTCCGTTGCGACAATCTTCTTGTCTTTGTAGAAGTCGATCTCATACAAAGATGTTAGACGATTTTGCTTTATGACTGCTTTGAGTGTCTTGTCTGTTGACACATATTCAGAAACAACAACAACAGGATCAATCTTCTCTTCTTTAATTTTTAGAGGAACTTCCTTGACTGTATCATTCGCTTTAGTCTTTGGCGTTTTCATTTTACTTCCTTTGTTTTGGTGCGCCCGCTCAGATTCGAACTGAGGATCGGACGGTTATGAGCCGTCAGCATTAACCGCTATGCTACAGGCGCGAGTTGGTGCCCCTTGTCAGATTCGAACTGACCCTTGAAGGATTTTAAGTCCTCTGCCTCTACCGCTGGGCTAAAGGGGCTTTATTTTAGTCCTTGCTTGACCCGTGAATGAATCCCTTGCGAGGATCACCCCAATATGTATCTGCGCGGACGCGAACGAACCGTGCGCGAGTATCGGCCGTGTTCTCATTTGGAACAGACAACCAAGGATTCTTACCCTTCAACCAAGCCTTCTGTAAGATTGTCCACTTTACAATAGCAGACCGATCACGCTTGATGGCCTTAGAAATCTGTCGATTTGCTTCACGCTCACCCTTTGAGGTGTAAGCAGATTTAGTCTTTGGTGCGGACATTCACTTTCTCCATTATACTTTAATTGGCGACTCCGGAGGGACTTGAACCCCCAGCATTCAGATTAGAAGTCTGACACTCTATCCAGTTGAGTTACGGAGCCATTGAACTTTATTTATGCTACCTGATCAACAGGAAAGCCTCTGATGTAACAGCCATCAAGAAAACGATGACCAGTCTTGTGTGCATCATCGCTGTCCAGGAAAAACTGTTCCCAGATGCAATCATCTTCTTCAAAGCAATATAGCATGAAGCCGACGCGGTTGTCAACTACAGAAAAATCTACTTCATATGACCTAACCATTATGCTGCACCTTTGCGAATCTTAACACCAGTGACTCGTTCCAATGCGATGATAGAAACGGGATACTGAGGATTGCCAGTGTATAGACGAAAAGTATTTTTTGGATCGTATCGCTCACTTTTCACTACCCTTCCACTCTTGATGAGAATGTCATGCCGACAACCATACTTATATTCAGTACGGACATGCAGCAGATCGCCAACGTTCGGTTTCCAATCATTTGTCATCATGGTCAAATCTTAGCAGTTGTCTTGAAGGATGTCAACATCTTTTTTGTCAGACGTTTTCCACGAATATAAGGATACCCGTGCTTGAACTTAATCTTTTCCTGTTTCAGGACACAAGAATAGAGCAGATATAGCGAACGGTCGCGACCATACGCTTCAATTTCCCAAGGCCAGTTTAGATAGTCCTCGAAAGAATTGGTAATCTTGTAGGTCTTGCCCTGCCACTTGGCTGTGATTAGTTCGTGTCGCAACTCGCCTTTCGCATATTGCTTCATATGGACAATCTCATGCGCGAGGCATTGCAGCATCTTGTATCGGGACAGTTTTGAATTGATACCGATTTCAAACATTCGCGGGCGCGGACCATCATCATAAGAAAAACAATGACCCTGTGCATACTTGCCTTGTTTCTCAAAGCAGATATCGACCTGAATATTTTCTAGCAGTCTCTTGCTCATGATATACTGAGCAAAGAAGATTGTAGCAAACTTGATTTCGGCCTTACACATGGCCGAAGTCTTACCGCGAATGTTGATTTTCATTAGAATGCCTTTACCTTAGCGATGAAGTCGGCGACCTCGTCAGGCTTGCACCAGCCCTTCACGGAATCGCCCTCATCAAACCGATACCACACACCGTTCTCATCCCATGCAGCAACCTCGGCATCGGGCGATTTGTAAACAGGTTCTTGTCCAACAAATTTCATGGAACGATTCTTACAATAGTTTCCACGACCGAACTGAACCGATACCGTCCAACCATTTTCAAAGATCATTTGAAAACCAGTATGATATTCTTCCTTTTGCACTCTAAACATTGGGTTCCTTTATGTCACTGTAAGACTTATTACGCGGCGCCTGTGTATGATCGCCATTTGCAAACACAACCGTATCGCCTGGTGCAATCTCACGAAAAGCACGGAGATCCCAACCAGGATGAATGAAATCTGGCTGCCCGAACAAACGCACGGCAGCCAGATATCTCTCATCCTTGAAACCAACGAAATGCAGGCAGGTGTTAGTCACTCATTAACTCTCCGTTCATATACATCACATAGAAGCCCCAAGCCATAAGACCGAGACCGATTGCACCCATAACCATCTGGAGTCCAAGTCCAGTCGTGGCCGAAGCGCCGAGAACCATACCGAGCAGAAATCTAAGCATTCCTAAATCCTTATTATATGATGTATTCATAGTGACCGCGACGGATCAATTCTCTGATGATATAGATCCGCGCACTCTGGGCTTGTTGCCAAAGATTTTCATCATTGAGCAGATTAGGATCAACACGGTCGACCATATCGACGGCATCCATTAGTTGCTGGTCCGAAAAGATGAAACGGATCTTGAACCAACTAATGAAACGCTTAAACATTAGAGCCAACCTTCCTGATAGTTGTGAGCCACATAGTCAATGGTCTCAGGCTGTTCAGCAAGCCACGCGGCCCGCTTTGCCTCTTCTTCAAGGCGATATTCTTCTTCCTGCTTTTGCCACTCAGCGTCAGCGGCGATCTGGGCTGCCATCTGCTTACCGAGGTAATCCAGATAATCTTCCAGTTCAGCATCCGACATTGACTTTACGTCGATATGACGCGGACGGAAACCAACTACTTCCTTATACATTTCCCAGAACAAGGTTTCGTTTTCGTAACGCTTGAAGTCACGCACGGTGGTAACACCCATCTCGGTCCAGAAATCAAGTTCCTCGACATAGAGACCCGTCCAACGATTGTCTGGATCTTCGGCGATCCAAGCCAGCTTTTCAGCATTGAGGGCGGCAAGGTATTCAGCAAGGGTCATGTTATTCTCCAAAGAAGAGGGGACGCATTTTGGCGCAGATGAGGCGATAAGCTGCTTTCTCACGCTGGCTAAGCCAGTCATCGGCGTCTTCCTGCTGCATTTCATGCTTGATCTGCTCAAGACCGTCGAGTAGAAGGTTACCGCAACCAGTATAGTTCTTCACAATCTCAACGGCTTCATCAAAGGTCATCGGCTCTCTCTTTCTCATACTCATAATATAGTGTCGGTCGATCAGATTATCAAGAGCAGCAAACGCAACCCTGCTATGCACGGAACGCATGTCTGGCTGATAGTCGTTGGATCGTCTCATACACTATAGATGGGGATGGCAAGTCGGTTTTTCAAGGGTTCCTTTTGCATACCTGCTATGCATCCAGAGCATGGGCTAAGTGCTTGATTTGTCGTTCGGCTAAGTGATTGATTTTATTGAGGTCGGTCCAGACGCAGGAGGAGAGGGCTGGAGCGGGTGGATCCAGCCAGATATATCCGTACTACCCGCTGGTCAGTCGCTTTTCCAGCCCATTCCTACCGAGTTTTAAGCAGAAATGAAGTCGGAGAAGTCGGCGTTGACATTCCGTGCGAATACAACTTCCCGTAGTACAAACGTCGGAGTGAATCCGTCAAAGGCACCGCCTGATTCCAGAAAATTAGCATAGTCTAATGCATCTTCCTCGAACTCAAAAGCCTTAATCAGTTGCTCGGTCTTGTTTTCCATGACGCACCAGATGAAATCGGAATTGACTTCAAGTGGCAGAACGTAGTAGTTATCCATTCTTTTTCTCCAGATAGCAGTTGCAGGCTTCAAATTCAAATTCACAAGTTTCGTCTATCGGCATAAAGTCCCACTCAGGACAATAGTGTCGTTTTTCTCCAGTCAATATCCGACCATAAAATAACATACACTCTTTTGCCCATATAATCTCAAAGTCTTCGTCGGTCATCTCCTTGGGATCATCCGTGCTTACTTCTTTGAACTTTTGCCTTAGTTCTATCTTGTCGCTTGTCATGTCACACCTTTAGACTTTTGAACTTATCTTTTGAACTATTTGTCTGTGGAACTTGACCACTATCAACAATATCTATCTGAGCGGATTGTTCTACATCATACAACTTCATCTTTGCTTTGTCGATACCGATAACAAATCTCTTGTTCTGAGTCGGATCAGAATATCGGTTCTTCAACTGCTTTACCATTATCTGATTTAGTTCTTGTAGTTGCTCGGTAGAAATCAAGGCTGCCATAAAGTCAGCAGTAGCAGGAAGACCAAACGATTCGGAAGTATCTTCAAGACCAACGTCTGAACTTGTAAAGCCAGTTCTGTTTGTCTGAGTGGCCGAAACAACTGGCACTTCAAACTCTACAGCAAGACCGCGCAACTCTTCTGCGATAGACTTGATGTATGTGTAACTGTTTACATTACCGCCAGGCTTGATGCGTGAAGATGCACATATATTGAGATAGTCAACAAAGATGATATCTGGCTTGAACGACTTCTTCAAGTGCAACTCATTCAGCAATGCCTTGAAATGTAGAGTAGAGGCCGCTGCGGTTGGATATTCCTTGACGATAAGTTTTCCCTGTGCCTTGTTCTTGAGAACGGAAGCTTTCTTCAAATACAAATCACGAGGAAGTTGAAGCAAGTCATCAATCGTAATGTTCATGAGATTTGCGTCAATACGCTTTGCAACTTCTTCTTCGGCCAACTCAAGAGTGATATACAACACATTCTTGCCTTGAGCCAAACAAGCGGCTGCAATATGACACATAGTCAGAGACTTACCGACACCAGTACCAGCCAAAAAGATGTTGAGTGTCTTACGACTGAAACCATTCTTGGTAATCTTGTTGAAGAAATCTAGGTCAAAAGGAATCTTGTGTTCGACACGATGATAGTATTCGAATCGTTCTTCAAAGTCTTCAAGATAATCATGACCGACATTTGGATCAAAAGTGACAGCAAGTGCTTGTGTCAATAGGTCAGGGATGGCACCCTTTGTGAGAGTGCCACCCTTGTTGTTCATGATTTCGATAGACTGCATGATTGCATTATAGATTGCTTTCTCTTGACAGAACTTTTCGGTGCTGTCAAGAAGCCAGTCTGCATTTGTATCGACTTCATCAGCGTTGAGGTCTTTGATGAGAGTAGATGCGTCTCTGGCCTGGTCTGCTGTCAATCCGCGAAGCGAATCAACTTCAATCAGCAATGCGTCTGTGGTAGGTAGATTGTTATACTTGATAGTGAAGTCACGAATTTCGTTGAAGATGTTACGTTCAACTTCGTTCGTGAAGTATTCACTCTTGAGAAATGGCAGAACCCTTCGCGTGAACGATTCGTTCTTCACCAGATTCTTCAATATAACTTTCTCTATCTGCACCATCTAACTCCGCAATGTCTATGATTAAAGTATTCAATATCAAACCAAGATGCTGTTCGAAATACTTATCCTTACGCAGCAACTCTTCTTTGAACTTACCTGATGAAAGTATTTCGTAAGAGAACCGAAGAGTGGCATTTCCATCTTCTGGATTTTCACGAATGCCTACGTTCGTAAAACGAAATATAACATCTTTGTATGCTTCTGTCAATAACTGAATAGCAGTTGTGTCCGTATTATAGACATTACTGAATCGGAAATCTGTACCTAAAATCATTCAGATTCCTCCGTATCTGTGACATTGGACTTACCATAAAGAAACTCATTCTTACATGCTTCATCAATTTTGTCCATGATGTCCTTTGTAAAATACTTTTCTGGATTTAATTGAATGACAGACTCGAAAGCCTTAGAGCCATCTGGCATTTCATACTTGTTTGCTACCTTCTTCATGATACCAAACTTTTCAGCCAAATCAATAAGACCGTAGTATGGATCAAGTCCGTAAGAATAGTCAAGCAGAGTTTCGACCTTCTTGTTCTCAATCGTCAGACGAGCCTTCTTGAGATTGGCCGTGATGATTGCACCAGATACGCTACCGTCCTTGTCCTTGTCTTTCTTCTTTGACAGAAACAGAATGGTCGATGCAGCATACTCAAGACCAGAACCGCCACCCATCTTCTTGGTCGGAACATACGAACCAACTACATCATAAACGTGATTGGTCACGATGAGCGGTACTTTAGCCTTACCAAGCTTGAGTGTAAGAACACGGAATGCACCACGAACAAGTTGTGCGCGTGTCATGTCGCGTGTGTCTTTGCCGTCTGCAATGTCGGCCATCTCTTTGTCTGTAGAAAGATTGCCGAGTGAATCTAGAACAAAGAGCATCGGCGGGCGATCCTTCTTCTCTTTGTCTTCGATATACTTGTCGAGGATTTTTACGGCTTGAGTTCTAAATTCTTGGATAGTTGCGACTGGCACAACTGCAACTCGCTTTGTGTCAACGTTTCTGTCTGAAAGCATTTGCTTAGATATAGCGGATTCTGATTCAAAGTAGAAGACGAATCCATCTTTATTGTCTCTGAGGAATTGTCTGACAATGTTGATTGTGTAAAAGGTCTTGCCGGTTGAGGGTTCACCTGCGAGTGCTGTGACCTTGTTTGCAGGTAAGCCACCGTAAATGCTACCGCTAAGTAGAGCATTGAGACTATAAGAGCCAGTACCAATGAACCCAGTGACATCACCAGCTTCGATACCTTCGTCTGCAATTCCCGCATATTCATTATCAATCTCCTTGAGTAAGGAAGTAAACATGTTTGACATATAGATTCTCCTATATTATGTTGAACGTCACGATTCTCCGTGACGCTGTATTTAGCAGCGAACGATATCGTCCTCTCTGCAAATTTCGCCGATTTGCACCTCAATTGCAATTAAAATTTCCTTGAGATGTGTATTTGTGATTTTGTGAATGCCCTGTCTTGGCACAAAGAACGTGTCGCCCTTCTTGACAGAAAACACATTACCATCAACAATCACTTTGCCTTCGCCTTGAACAATCGTCCAGGTTTCTGTACGATGGATGTGATACTGTAGTGAGATAGCCTGATCTGGTAGAATTTCCAGTTTCTTTACCTTGAATCCCTGATCCACATCTAGGACATACCAGCGACCCCAAGGTCTAGATGCACCATCAAGATACTTCCTTGATGCTACAATGTCTTCCAACACTTTATGAAAATCGTCATAATCATCTTTTGTCATTCTCTAATTCTTCCATATCTAAAAATTCAATTCGTCTATTCTGTGCTGCGGATATATTGAAGGCTAACAGAAGTAATATTGCCAACGGATCAAACACGAATATGAGCAGCATTATAACAAATCTGATGGCTTTGTCAACTATTTCTTGATCGGATGAGCCGTAAATTAGTTCGGCAACATACTTGATTGGTCCGACTTCTGCTTCTATTTTCTTGAACTCAGATTCCAACTTTATGCGCTGAGATTTCATTTGTGATAGTTTATCTGTTTCTGTTTTCTTTTCATCGACTAAAGCTTGGCGAGTTTCTTTCTGTTGCTTTGCTGCGGCTAGAGAAGATTTTGTTTGTCCCTTTTCAATCATCTTATTGATTGAATCGTCTATCACTTTTATCTGTTTGTCTAAGTCTGCGATGCGTTCCTGTTGCAGAGTGATTTCGCTATTCAGTATTTCAACTTGTTCTGTCACACCAGTATTGAGTTGCAACTGTTGTTCAATGTGTGCTTTGGAAAGAAAGCCAAAGATGCCCATGCTTGTAATGAGCATCAATACACCGATAGCAGCAAACAGATAAGTCTTGATTAGAAACGGCGCTTGTTTCCAGTTATTGTATAGCCAAGATGTTGCTACAAGTTTGCCGACTTCCAATACTGAACCCATGATGATAATAGGCCAGAATGCTCCAGCAAAGATGGATGTAAGACCGATTATACTATAATAAGCGGCTACAGCAGATATTGCGATTCCTGTGATGAACACAAGAATTGTGAGGATACGTGATTGCATCAATATATTTAGTTGAAGAAATCTTCAAGCGAAGATACATGTTCAGTCTTCCAGTCAATGCTATCAAGAATAATCTTCAATGGCTCTAGAAAAGATTTGTCAAACTGCAAATCATAGTCGATATACTTCTCAATGTCAAGTTCTTTTGGCACAATTGTTGGAAACGAGATGACATTAGACTGAATGGTGTTTGGCTCTTTGAGATAGATGAACTTAATCTTCTCACCCTCTTTGATTGCCTGATATGTCTTGTCCAACTTCTTGCGCTTGATTAAATCGTTATATAGCAAAGAACCGCGCACATGAATTGGGCAACCCTTACCAAAGATAGCCTTGGCGTCAGCAAACTTATCAAGTCCATTTACACCACGAGGAAACGCAATGTCTGAAATATTCTGATGTCTAAACTCTTGACGCCATGTTTCAATCATGCCAATCAAATCATTCTCAGTCTTGTTGAGAACAATGTCGATTGCTTCCCACATAATCTTGCGGCAGTATGCAGGAGTGGAAGACTTGATCATCTCAAGACCCATGACTTTCGGCTTGGGCTTTGCGTATTCAACACCTTCGTTATTGTATACATTCAGAATGTAACGCTTCTTGGCTGTCCAGATACCCTTGTCGGCCAGAGCCTCACGCTTCATTTGCATCTTTTGTTCGTAGGCATTAATATATTCAGCAAGTTCAGCATAAGCAGAGTCAATAAACGGTTGAATTTTATTTTCGCAGACCTTATCCATGAATGCGATAATTTGTTTTGTTGTAGCATTTGGACTCTGCTCAATAATAGTCTTGCTGACCAGTTTATCAAGACAGAGGTAAATGCTATCCGTATCCGAGGCGATAACATAGTCTTCTTTGTCCGTCTTTAGAATTTTGTTCATATATTCATTTAGTTTCTTTTCGATCCAACGAATGGACAACTGACCAGCAGTCGTGATGCCTGAGGCCTGTCGAACGTCGAAGTATCGGAAGTATTGATTACCGAGAGCGCCGTAAGCAGAGTTTAGAGAAACCTTCTTAGCCAACTGGAGATTATTGAATCGTGCTACACGCTTTTCGATTTCAATTCTCTTTTCTGGATCAGTTTCTTTCTCTAGTTCTTTCTTGGCAGCAATAGTCTTCTTCTTATATGCGCTGCGGTCATTATACATTGTTTCCATAATCTCAGGCAAGAAACCCTGCTTCGTGCGACGATAGAAATGTCCGTTTGGTGTCACAGTCACGTTTTCATACTTGAGTTGATTGTTGTTGTTTATTTGGTCAAGAAACTCATCAACCTCAAAGTGATTGTCTTTCACATACATTCTCAGACCAGGAGTGTAATCTTCTGGTTCAATGATTGTGTCAGGCGAAATGTTGTACTGCATAATTAAGTGTGGATACAGACTGTTCAAGTCGAATGATGCGACCCACTTATACAGACCAGGCACAGGTTCTTTCACATGTGCGCCTTCGTATGCGGAATCTTTACTGTGCTTGACAATAGGATCCACAACCATATTCTTCTTGCGAAGATGATTATAAACGATAGCATCCCACATACGAACCTGTGAGAAGGAATCGTCTGGATTAGTTTTGCTGTCGTATGCAAGAGTAAGAGCAAGTTCAATGAGTTTCAACTTGTCATCAATCTTGTCAACAAGTTCAACGTCTTTGATGTTATACTCAATAAACTTTTGATAGTTCTCTTTGTAGAGATTGTGCAGATTGCCATATTCTTCATACGACAACTTCTTTTCGCCAAGTTCTACATTGGCAATATTGTTGAGTGAATAAGATTCCTGAGACTGACCACCAGGAGCAAACTTGCGATACATGGCAATATAATCAAGTGTGGCGATGCCAAGAATGCGATAGATTGTTTCTACTTGACCCAACTTGTTTGTAGTCTTGCCTTCATTGATAACATTCCAAGGTGATAGTCTGTTAGCAAACTCTTCACCCATCAACTTGCGAAAGCGATTGACGAGATAGACGATATCGAACCGTTCTACATTCCAACCAGTGATGATATCAGGATAGTCGCCAGACCACTCATCAATAAATCTCTTGATAAGGTCAATCTCATCACGACAATGAATATACTGGACATCATCACGGGTGTTGTTAAACTTACCGCAGCCAAATACGATAAACTTGCCTTGATTGTTCTTGAACGTGATGGCTGTAATTGGTTCATTGGCCAGAGACGGTTCAGGAAAACCATTCTCTGAGCCGACCTCGATATCGATGTTTGTCACATTGATTTTAGAGATATCCCAATCAACATCATTCGGGAAAGTTTCTGCGATGAAAGCATATTCATATCTGTTATTGCCATAGACAATAAAGCCTTCAACTTCCTCATACATCTTGAGAAAGTCTCTAGCCTCACGAATGTTTCCGGGCTTCAACTCAGAAACATACTTGCCATGAATGGTTGTCCAGTCCGTTGGTTCTTTTGAGGGAACAAAAAAAGTAGGAAAGTAATCTATCTTGCGTCTTACTTTCCTACCGTTTTCTATGCCTCTATAAAGTATTCTGGAACCATACACTTGAACGTTAGTGTAAAAGTTGTCGGACATTATGCTCCTGGCTTAATCAAATTGGAAGTCGGAAGAACAAGTCCGCCAAACATGGAATTGTATTGATTGACGAACTCTTTAATTGGCTCTATTATACACAATACATGAGACTTGTCAATAATAAAAGTTTTCTGGTCACTAAATTCTGCCCAAGGAGCAAAGCCAACATTTGGAGTCTTAGGATCCATCTTGTTGGGCATCACAACGATACGAACAGGGTTTTTGATTTCACAAACTGAGGGTCCACCTGGTAGCATTTCACCAAGCAGTTCCTCACCAGTAATTAACTTGAGTATCTTCACATTCGCAGCCATTATTCTAGTTCTCCTACATAATCAAACACACCGACTGTCATCCACTTGGTAGGAATGTAAGTCAGATTAGAACCCGACTCGCTCTTATAGACATACTTGTTTTCGTAGTCCATAACCTTAGCAAGTTTTTCCCACTTGCTATCGTGTGTTCGCTGCTTCCATTGCGTCTCAAGAATATTCATTATAAAACTCCAATCTTAATTAAACTTAGTGCCGTTCATCTTTTCTTCTGTAGTAACAAATACCATCTTTTCAGAATCGTCTGTATAGTATACAGGGTTCATGCCCGCTTGTCTATACTCTTCACCCCATTTTAAAGCAACATGAAAGTTGCTATCTGGGCCCATAATCTCTGCTGCTTGTCGGATAATCTCTTCGGAAATAGTTTGATATGCCATTTTGCTATTCCTTCTTGGGTTTGTTTAGTTCCTCTAGAAATCCTCGCATAAAGTTCTCATAAAAACTAGGCGTATTCTTATATATCTCAGCCCAAAATCTGCCCATGTCTTCTGCGTGTTCAGTCATATAGGTTCTGAGAATACTTTCGTTGTACTTCCATCCTAACATCACCAAACTCCGTCCTGTATTTTTTGTGCAACGCCTTCATTGATTAGTTGTCTCACACAATCATCACAAATATCACCGATAGAATATGTGGCTCTTTTGAGAGCATAAAGTTCCATGTCATATCGTGAGCCGTATTGTCCAAGAATATAGAAAGATCCCTCTTTCAGGAAGAGAGAGTTCGAACTATCATTATTGCTACACGAATTACATGCCATTTTTATGTCCACAAACTCTGATAATATTTAGCAAAGAGACGAAGCCCGTTGTTAATACGCTTTTGAATTTCATCACGCTCCTCAAGGGCTTCGGTAGTCCAACCATTATGTCTCTCGTAGATTTCTAAGTCCCATTCTCCGTCTTTGATTTTCTCAAAGGCAAAAATCATCTCATCAAGAATATAATGCCAGCGCATTGCGTTAAAGGGTCGATCCCAATCATCATCTTCGGTGCGATCATCATAGATAACATCATCGGGCGCATCTTCACGATAGGTGTATGGAGTGCCAAACTTACCTTCTTTAATCTTTAGAAGAATAGGATGAATGATGTAGGCTAGAGTAACATCAGCACTCCAGGTATCCCAATCATCAATACGAACACTAATCTTTCGCTTACGATGTCTGATGATAGGATTAATCGTTACGTCATAGAACGACTGAATGATTCCTTCAATCAACTCTAAGAAGTTTTCAATCTTAGTTGGTGTTGAAGGATGAGGCCAAACGTGACCGTACTTCTTGTTCATGTAACGGTCATGAATCCTACATATCAATCTGTCTGTAGGATATTTACTAATCTTGACTTTCATCTTCTTTTGCCTCGTTAGCCGCTTCAATTAAAGTTGCAAGAAGGGACTTCTTCGCAAAGAAGAGAATAATTTCGTAATCCATTGTGATAGTAATGGTAGCAGAACCATCTTCATGTTCTATGAAATCACTTACTTCGATGTGTTTCATTTATCTTTTTCCAAGTTGTTCACAAATGTATACCAAACGGTGTCCCAAGACCAACTATTTCTGGCTGTAATACTACACTTTTTTCTTGATAGTGTCAAGCACTTTTTAATTGCCGTCTCTAAACTTTCATCTAAAATTCCTGTGTGCTTGTTATCAACCACATCGATTGGACCTTGAACAGGATATGCAGCAACAGGAGTTCCACAATACATAGCCTCAATCATAACAACACCAAACGTGTCTGCTTTGCTGGTAAAGACAAAACAATCTGCTTGTCTATAATAGTTTGCAAGTTCTGCGCCAAACTTATAACCGACAAAGATTACATCAGGATATTTTCTTTCTAGTTCTTCTTTGTATGGACCATCACCAACAACAATCTTTTTATATTTGTTCGGCAACTGGCAAAAAGCATCTAGATTTTTTTCTTTTGATATACGGCCAACAGAGAGTAGAATTTTAGTACCTTTTAGAGATGCTTTTATTCTAGGCGTAAAGATTTCTGGATCAACACCTCTTGGCCAGATAATCTGTCTGCGACCAATTTTATTGTCAATCATAAACCGTTTGATTGTTTCAGTGGGACAAAAGACTTTACGTTTTCTATGAAACCACTTAATGTAAGCCCTGGTAATCCATTCAGGAATACCGCCCACATCTTTCATAAGTTTTGACCAGTCTGTATGATAAGATGTAGTATATCTTCTATTCTTGAACGTTAAAATAAATGCAGCGGCAAGACCTAATGGTCCTTCAGTTGCGATATGATAAACTGTATCTGTTTTATATTTGAGATGCTTAGACAATCCAAAAGGAATAGTAAATGGTATTTCAGGATAAACTTTAAAGTAAAATTTACTCTTAAACAAGCCAGGATGAATAACAACGATATCGTATCCATCTTTCTTAGCAAACTCTACCATTTTCTTGAGTGTAGTGACAACACCACTGACTTGTGGTTCCCAAGCATCGGTTACGATAACTATTCTTTTGAAGTCCAATTAACAATCTCCCAAGATCCGTCCATATTTTCTACAAGTGCTGTACAACTTTCAACCCAATCACCAGAGTTCATATATTCGACTCCATTGATTTGCTTAATTACAGCAGTATGTATATGACCGCAAATAACACCATCATATCCTTGAGATTTGCAATAATCGGAAAGAGTGCTTTCAAAATCAAAAATGAAATTGACAGCACCTTTTACATTAGATTTAAGATACGCAGATAAACTCCAGTATCCAAATCCAAATAAGTGTCTTAGTTTGTTGTAGTAATGATTCAACTTCAAAAGGACAGTATATGCATTATCGCCTAGGTAACTCAACCATTTTGCTACCTTATGCACACCATCAAACAAATCACCATGAACAATCAAATATCTTTTACCGTTCAATGCTTGATAGTCGTGCATGTCTTTAATTTCAATAGACTCAATATCAATTGAGATATCGGTCCAATCTCTTAAAAACTCATCATGATTGCCTGTCAGATAAACAACGTTAGAACCGTGTCTTTGCTTATTGATTATCTGGCGAATAACGAGCGAGTGTGACTGTGGCCAATATACTCGCTTTCTTAACTTCCAACCGTCTATGATGTCGCCGACAAGAAAAAGATTATCACATGAATGATACTTTAAAAAAGAATTGACAATATCAGCCTGTGAACCCTCACTACCCAAGTGAATGTCTGATATGAAAATCGAGTTGTAGTGTTTAACCTTTTTCTTCATTTAAATGTCAAATCAGGTGCCGCTTCCACCCTTACCGATGGCTGCCGTAATGTCCTCAAATGGAATTGCCTTGCAGATGTAGTATGTGCGACCAGCGTTTGTGCCGACTTCAAGTTGCAACTGATCAACAAGAATTTGTCCTGCTTCCTTGCAAGACTGTTCATTGTTAAATTCTGGTTTGTTTGGAGTGCGAATGTCGGTGTAGAGAGTGCCGTCATTCATCATGGTATTCAAAACGATAAGCCAAAGCATGTATCACCTCATTATAAAATTGGAGCGGAGTACGAGATTCGAACTCGTTTCACTAGCTTGGAAGGCTAGGGCACAACCCATATACCAACCCCGCATTGTTTGTATTTAGTTCAGTCTAGAGATACCCTTTAGTTCAGGCAATTCACGTTCAAGAAGGATCAACGCTTCCTTTAAATTTCCACGTTCAATATGCCAAGCAACATCAACGAAACAAGCATCTGCGGCAGGATCTTTAGTAACAGTATAACCGCGTCTTTCTAGTTCGTCAATCAGATCGTCATCATCAAAATCATCGGCATCTACATCAACATAAACCGTTTGTTCAAAAGTAGGCATTTGTGTTCCTCTGTGTGTTTGTTAGTATGGACATATTAGCATATCCAGCCAAGTTGTCAAGACTCTTTTCGTTCCTCATCAGCATAAAAATCAAATCGATGATGGAATATTGGACTTAATTCCAATGTTGCACACTTTATCTTTCCTTGCTTTTGCATTTGGAAAACATTACTCATCCATGTTTGTTCGTAGGGTCTTTCCCACTTTATATCAAGGAATACTTTCTGATTACCTTCTTTGGAAAACCAAAGTGGCCAGTTACAGTAGTGAAAATTACCCTCAAGATACTTCAAGTCTTTATATCTCTTCTCTCGAAAGATTTCCGTCTTTGGCGCGTCAGAATCTAATCCTTGTTCTGGTAAACTACTTTTATCTGGAAAATATTCTTCTCTTACATTCTGCGGAACGTTATACCATGCCCATTGAGTAGTATTGTTTCCGTAAAATTCACTATACGACAATTTCAAATAATCATACTTGTTTTTGTGTATGATTGCAAGAGATTTGTAATATAGATCATCTATCCACTTCTTATATCCTGATACACATAGTTCTTCTGTTTTATCACCAAGGTTCATATCATCTTCTAAGAAGATATAATATTCCGAGTCGCTCTCATTGAAGTGTTCAGCAACATATTGTCTTGCTCCACATATACCAAGATTTTCTTCTTTCTTTATATGTTCAAATCCATATTTTCTACACAATTCGTTGTATGTTGAATATGTTGTTTTGTTTGTTGAGTTATCAATCAGTATCTTGCGCGTCTTTGTCAAGAACAATGGATCATTCTTTTCATAAGTCTCTATCAAAGTCTTAAACTGTTCTGGACTATTAAAAGTCAAAACATACAGAGATGTTTTTATATCTTCAATCTGCTTATGCTTGTCCCATGGAATAAGATCAGAATTGGATCTCGACTCTTTCTTGATAGTTGATAGATGTTCAAAAAATGGATATACTAGACCGCTAGAGTCCAGTTTAAAGTTGTGTATTTCTTCTGGGTGTTTATATGATAAGATGGTATTAAAGTTTTCTTCTGTTCCCATATAGCCAGAAGAAAGTGTTTCTCTCATTATGGTATAATATTCACCATTGAACCTCTTTATCTTATCTTTATGTCCACCAAAAAAACCACCACGACAAACATATGTCGTTTTCTCTACACCGCAATATTCTGCAAACTTAGAACTCTCAAATCCGTGAACTTCATTTTCGTTCTCATAAGGATAAGATAAAAACAATAGTTTGTCATTGACAGACTTAACATACTCTTTTATCGTTGAAAGATTTCTTAACTGTCCTAAGTCTACTGTATTAGTTAGTCCGCCATCGATCCAAAAGAAATAGTTTGTATTGAATGGATTAAAAATAGAACAGTCATGAATCATAAAATACTTAGACATTACGATAGGATTGTAGTATTCAAGTTTAGCTTGAGGAGAGTTTCTTAGCCACTCTGCTCTGCTGTACCAGGACTCTTTTATTCTTATTTCATTAGTTGTTTTGAAAAACTCAAAGTTCTGTCGAAACTCTTCCAGTTCTTTGATATAGATTTTAGTATTTGCCGACAGTCTTCGCATGTCAACAAATCTTCTAAGTTCATTAGGAACATATACGCACATGTTGAAATCTAATGATAACAACCTGTCAAAGTTTTCCAAGTAATGATCAAACGAACGATTAAAATCTGTTAGATCACCTCTTTTAATATCCCATAGACCAGTAACTAATGTGAAGTCGTTCATTTCTTTCTCAGACTAAATGAAATGCTCAATCTGCAAAAACCGTTTAGTCTTATTGGCGCAACCATATGAGTTAGATAGTTAGGAAAGATAATGAGATGTGCCTTCTTTGGACGAATGCAAATCTCTGAACCATAATATGGATATCTTTGAACAAACGCAGGAATAACTTGGCGTTTTTGTGCAGCAGCAGGATCAAACAGGAAAAGATCGCCAGATTCAGGAACAGAGGATGCTCGTATTTCTACATCACTATAATCTTCCTCTGGATAATAGTCTTCATGTTGTGATGTTAGTCCAGATGTGGGATAATATACACCTGAGAATAGTGTCTCACCTGTTCCATGAATATGTGGTATATGATATGCCGAGTGTTGTGTTAATGTATTTGCCCATAGCATACCGCAGTCAAAGATATCATCATATGAACCATCATAAGCAAATCCATAACTTGGTAATAATGAGTATATTATAGTCTTGATATTCTCACGAAGAATGGCAAAACTCTCATATTTTTCATCCATGTTTCCATCAGACTGCCATCCATCTATGGCTGATCTGCCTGCAGGAATAGGGTTCATTGCTTGTTCAGAAAAAATATCTGCAATCAAACTCTCATTCAATTCTTTAGAATCTTCACCGAAGTTTGCCATACTAACAGGCACAGGAAAAAGTCCAAATGTTTTAATGTCTGTCATTATCTACCTCAAAAATTATTCTTTAACTTTACACACCCAAACAATAGACTGAAATTCTTCTGCCATGTATCTTTTGAGATTATACATTTCTGATGCTTCTTTGATGTGTTCTTCGGTTATTTCACACCAATCCCAAATCTTATTTTTTATGTTAGCATAAAAATATTCTTGAGACTCAGCATAATCATGTGCCATTATATAGTCACCAACTTTAAGATATCTTGATAGTTCATTGAACTCACCAATCTTATGACCACCATCACATAGAATTAACGTTGTGCCTGGCCGCTGAATGTATTCTACAACATTTTCTTTGGTATCATTTCTTAACTTGTTATATTCATGATTGAAAATGTTTTCTATACGAAGATCAATTCCAGCAGAATATAGTTTTTTGTAATACGGACTATCGTTAACCTCATAACTTCTTATTCGATTTGTTTTATTCATGCTTAACATGATATCGTTTAGTGCAAGAGTTGTGCCACCACCTGCGGTTCCTATTTCAAGTATTCTTTCTGGTTTAATATCACTGATAAACTTTTCAAAAACACCATAAAAATTTTTATGTTGCTGTGAGGTTAAATTTTTATACTCTGTATGACCTGTGATTTCTGACATTCTACTTCTTCTCCATATCTAACCAATCGTTCAAGCCAAGTTGTTTGTATGCGAGAATTGCAGAATTTGGCCATCTTACATAGTTATCGTAATATTCTCGTTGGTTCTTTGAAATAAAGTCCAACAAATATCTATCGTCTTTTACTTCTTCATACTTATCCCTTATGAGTTTTGCTACGCCTTCATTTCCATAATTCTCAAATGCACTATAAGCAACTTCTCGATTTATTGAAATGTAATGATAGTTAGGATAAAGACCGTTAAAGATACTATCTCTATATTCAATCCGAATGAATGGTACACCTATAGAAATATATTCCATATCTCTGTAACAAAATTCGCCAGGATAGTCAAAAGGTGTAACGTACTTATCTAAGTCTTGATAGTAGCCTAAAGCTATCTTACTTTTTGCCATGATTTGCAAATAGTCATCTAGAGAGTGCGTTGATGAATCTATAATGTTCTGTTCACATAGGTATCTTACGGCAATTCTGTAGCTATCCAGTCCCGAACCTTTAAAAAACAGTTTTTCACTTAGATCCGAATTATCTCTTAGAACACGATAACGATCAACATCAAACTCATTATAAACTGGAAAAATCCAAGGTTTTACCTTATTCATTTTGTTCTCAACATCATCTCTTTTTGTCCAGTAGTATAAATGATGATAGTTAAAATGCACAAGTATCATTGACTTGAATCTTGGATTTTTCATGTAATGTACAATAGAAGAATTGAAGTATTCAGTAAACGATATGCAACAAATTTCACCGTTCAGTTTGTTTTCCAAAATCATATCAACATCAGATATTGGATATCCTTTTTCTTCTCCATAAAAGAACTCTCTAATGAAAACGACATCTTCTTGACAATTTAAGTATTCAACATCAAAATCATTTGATAAACGATTCAAAAATAGGTTAAACCACGTATTGTGATATCTTTCGACATCATAGTTTTCGCGTCTAATAACTCTTATGGGCACTTTATTCATTATCTACCCCTGCCTGTCGGCCTCACGTTTGGCTTTTGTCCGCGCCCTTGCTGCTTTGGCAATTTCGACTTTGCGTTCTCTGGTCGCGTAGAACCATTCCGTAATTTCTGACGCCGTGCGGCCGCAGCCTCGGCAAGTTTTCTCTTCGTCGCTTCTATATGATCCTTCACTGTCATATTCACATACCTTTGTACAGATTGAGTTTGTCATGCCTTCTCTACTAGATTTCTGATTGAAGCATAAAGCTGTCCTGGACTTTCATACTTCTCAAATATATAGTTTGACTTCTTTGGAATACCCATCGTGAAGCAATCTGATTCCTGATGACCGAATGCATAGAACGTCTTGTTAGGATCATTCAAGTTTTCACCAGTAGAAGCATAGCAGAATGGACCAGAGTTCTTGCCAATGATGAGGCTGCAAAACTTAGAAAGATATGCAATCTCGTTTAGATCACATCTATCAGACTGAATGATATCTCCAGTGTACATGACATTTGACCAGATATTATCTAGCTTATGAGTTGTAAGAAATACCTTGTTCTCATGCTGTGCTGCGAGGGGTCCAATTATCTCTCTCATGTCACCATTATATTGACACTGACCAGACATAGCTGGTCCATTGCAGAACAATATCTTCGGTCTTGGTTCGCTGTCAATAAAAGAACGAGCATTAGCTAGATTATACTTGCTGTAATCAACATACGGCAAATAGTTTTCCACTGGACCAAGCTTCATCTTTTTCTTGAATGTCGTATTGATATCTTCATAGATATCTGCCCACATCTTCATGTTGAAGTTGAGTGTGCATTCACCAGTATACTTGTCAAAGTAAGAACCGATCCAAGTATTCACAAACAGAATATCTGGATCTTTTGGTCTGAATATCTTTACCTTATCTGATATGCCTTCAAGACGAACATGTGGCAATCCTAAGTCTTCGATTGCGCGAGGGTCTTTGTTGTGTGCATACATGACTTTCTCTTTGCCAAGATGCTTGATGACTTCACGAACAAATGGCTTGCTATGAAACAAATCACCATTATGATAGAAGTTGAAGAAACAAAGCTTGGTCACTCTTTGACGCCCTTATAAAGCTTTACCGATTCTTCACGCAGAGATTTATTGCGAACGATAGCATCATCAATCATGGCGTTTAATGCAGCAACCAACTTAGGACGTTTGACCTTGAAACAGATATCGACTTTGCGCTTTAGATCAGCCAGTTCTTCATCAGACTTTGCGGCCTGCATGGCATCTTCAAGATGCCATGTGCGAATGTGAAGAATGGCCAGCTTCTCTAGGACTTCACCAATACTATCAGATGCAGCGTAATCGGGAGGTGGATTAAAAGTTAAACACTGACGACTGAGAATGTCATACACATGCTCCTTCAAAATCATATCCAACATTTCAGAGACAATCTTATTGTTATTCATCACAAACTCCTAATAATATCTTCAAGTATCTTTAGTTCTCTATCACCAACGAATTGGTTATTACCTATATAGATGCCATTCTCATGGACGATATCAGCGTTGTATGGTCCATCTTTACATGCGATGCTATGGCCTTTCATGTAAGGTTGACGAAGCAAGTTACCGCCAACAACAGGACGATATTCGATGAAGTTCATTTTCAATCGTCTAATCACTTGATCTTTAATGTATGGCGTTTTTGCGATCAACGGAAAACAAAATGAACTATTACCTTCTTCAATATATCCGCCACCAGGCACATAAAACTTGTCTCTACCGTCTATAAGCATAATATTAATAAACTTTGCATAGTTCTTTCTACGTTGATCAATAAAGCCATCAAGTTTCTTCAACTGTGATAGACCAAGAACAGCGCCGAGTTCTGTATTGCGGAAGTTATATCCAGCAGTTACAAATAGAAACTGTGGATCAATATCAGGATGCTTTTCTGCATACGACTCAGAAATCATCGATACGCGAGACATGCCATGTGAACGCTTCATACGCATTAAATCATATAGAGCAAGGTTGTTGGTACAAACCATGCCGCCTTCAACTGTAGACATATGATGACCAAAGTAGAAACTGAATGTAGAACCGTTTGACCTTGAACCAACTTTATGACCAAATATATCTTTTACACCATGACTTTCGCAAACATCTTCTAACATGATTGCTTTTGGAAATATGGATCTAAGAGAAAAAGTAGGAGCAGGAAGTCCAAGCAAATGTGTCGTGAACACAATATCAATCTTATGCTTCTTTGCAATCTCCGCAGCATTGTCTAAATCAAAACTATAATTATCTAGATTGATATCGCAAAAGATTGGTTCCATGCCAAGTTGCATAACAGGATTGATATTCGTTACCCATGTACACGCGGGTACGAGAACCTTGACCTTCTTCTTATTCTTGAAGTATAATTCTTTGACAGCATCAAGCAACAAGAAGTTTGCTGTGCTGCCAGACGTTACAAACAAAGAATACTTAACACCAAGCCATTCTGACCAAGCATTCTCAAACTCTTCGACCTTTTTGCCTTGAGTGAACTTGTCTGTAGTCATCACGAACTTGGCCAAGTTCCATCTGTCGCACCAAGTCAGTGTGTCCTTCATCAATGGCCATTTATACGCGGTCATATGTTTTCCTATTCTCTAAGAACCAATCAATTGTCATTTTCAATCCATCTTCAAGTGAAGTCTTGGCTTTCCAACCAAGTGCATCCATCTTGCTAGTATCTAGTGCGCGGCGCGGTGTGCCATTTGGCTGTGCAGTGTCCCAAATTATAGTGCCTTCATATCCAACAAGAGATGCAATCAACTCTGATAGGTAACGAATTGACACCTCACGATTTGGTCCAATGTTGATTGGCTTTGGATCATTATAGTTCTTCATTAGGAAAATTAGTCCGTCAGCCAAATCATCGGCAAAAAGAAATTCTCGCGTAGGACTGCCGTCACCAAAGCATACTACACTAGACAAACCTCTTTCTTTCGCGTCGATAAATCGATTGATGAATGCAGGAATAACATGACACTCATTCAGTCTAAAGTTATCGAAAATGCCATAAAGATTATTTGGCATGACGGAAACAGTTTGCATACCATACTGCTCAGTATACTTCTGGCACATGGTAAGACCGGCAATCTTCGCTAGAGCATAACCAATGTTAGTTTCTTCTAGCGGACCAGTCATTAAGTATTCTTCTTTGATCGGCACAGGTGCATGTTTTGGATAGATACATGCTGTGCCTAAAAACATTAGCTTTCTGCAACCATACTGCTCTGCGTTACTGATAACATTGGTCTGAATCATCAAGTTGTCATACATAAAGTCAGCAGGGAAAGACTTATTGAAGCCAATACCACCAACCTTTGCAGCCGCAAGAAACACATACTCAGGCTCGTAATCATTGAAGAAATGTTGTACAAGCTTTTGATCACGCAAATCTATATCACTTGTGATGATTTTCTTGTAACCTTGTGCCTGCAACTGACGAATGAGCGCAGAACCTACAAGACCTTTATGACCTGCAATATAGATGCTACTATTATTGTCCATTGATACACATATCCTCTACAAGTTTTTCAAATGTAAACTTTGGTTTCCAACCAAGAACTCTACGAGCCTTGCTGGAATCACCAAGTAATGTTTCTACTTCCGCTGGTCTGAAATACTTTTCACTCACACGAATAATTGGAGTTGACTTGTATCTTTCATCATAACCAACTTCATCAACACCTTCACCATGCCACTTGATATTCATTCCGAAGTAAGGCGCTGCTGTCTCTACAAATTGACGAACTGAATACTGCTCACCAGTAGCAATCACATAGTCATCTGGCTTGTCTTGCTGGAGCATGAGCCACATGGCCTCAACGAAGTCTTTCGCATGACCCCAATCTCGCTTTGCATTTAGGTTACCAAGTGTTAGTGATGATTGATAGCCAGTGCTGATACGAGAAAGCCCTTGTACAATCTTCCTTGTCACGAATGTTTCACCGCGTCGAGGGCTTTCGTGATTGAATAGAATACCAGATGAACAGTGCATACCATATGCTTCACGATAATTCTTTACAATCCAGAAGCCGTAGAGTTTAGCAACGCCGTATGGTGAGCGAGGATAGAACGGTGTCTTTTCTGTCTGCGGAGTTTCTTGCACAAGACCATAAAGTTCAGATGTCGATGCTTGATAAATGCGAACATCTTTTTCCATGCCAAGCAGACGCACAGCCTCAAGAATGCGAAGTGTGCCAAGAGCATCAACTTGACCAGTGTATTCAGGAATCTCAAACGATACCTTCACATGAGATTGTGCGGCCAGATTATAAATCTCTGTCGGCTTGATTTGCTGAATAAGACGAATAAGTGAAGAACTATCCGTCAAATCTCCGTAGTGAAGAGTAATGCGAGGATAAATATGGTCGATACGATCAGTATTAATAGAAGAAGAACGTCTGATGATTCCATGTACTTCATATCCTTTTTCTAACAAAAGTTCGGCCAGATAAGAACCATCTTGCCCTGTAATACCTGTAATTAATGCCACAAATCTCATAGAAAATCCTTCAAGTTATCACTATCACGTTGGATGTTTATCGCCCGCGCACGTGGATACGGATTAGACTTATTGTAGTCGTTAATCAAAATTCTTGCGCTGTTATTTAGTCCTGTTATCAAATCAAAGTTTTTGAATCCGAGAAGACTAAGCATCTTGTTTGTTTGCTCACGATAAGTATGCGGTCGTGCAGTCGTAAAGATAATCTGACAACCCTTGTCATGATACTCTTTCACTCTGTTACGATTTTCTTCTAGAACAACAGGCGGATCGTTATATGTATAAAAACCATAACGAGACTGAGCCTTGATTAGAGTGCCATCAATATCACAGAAGATAACAGGCATGTCATTATACTTGTGCCAATCTTCTGCTGTACCCACATCGACATAGTTTGAAACTTCATTCTTCACGAAGATTTGGTCACTGCCAAGCATGTCTTGAATGATGTGTGAAACAAATAATTCGCCTTCTCTATTCTGTATTCTATCATAGATGTCCAGATAATAGTTAGCCGAGTTGAACTTGTATGCGCCGACACAAAACGTATCAGATACGACTTTCTTCTCAATGATATCGGTAACAATATTCTGATTGTTGTACTTCACGAAACTCTTTGAAGAAATCTTCTGGAGAGTTTCGTGATCTGCTATGTTTGACACGCAGACATAGTTCTGCGGAAGAATTTCATGAGAAAAAAACGAGTCGCAATCTTTCACCAGAAAAGAAAAATCTTTAGGTGGATAACTAAGACCTTTTGAGTATTGAATGTTTTTCAAAGCAATACGAACAGTCTCGGCTGGTCCGCGCGTGGGTTTATATACAGTAACGATATTGGCCTCAGGAAGTTCATTTCTCACAAATTCAAAAGCATTATACTTATCAATATGATCTTGTAGAATGACAACGGTGATGTCGTGTTTACCGATGAAAGGCTCTACGGCTTTCACAAGCATCATCTTGTTATCATATCCGAAATGTAGATACTTCGGCTTTACATTTGGAAATCTGGTAGAAAGACCAGCGGCTGGTACAATCACTTCCATAATCTGTTTATCTCCTTCACGATGAAGTTATATTCTAGAGTATTTTTATCACAATGTAAATAGACGCGAAGCATCATGAGTATCAGTAGATAATCGTTGTTCGCAATCGGGAATCGTTTTAGTATATTATCTTGAATGTTTAGCAGTTTCACATCCAGCATGATAGGATCACGCCGTAAAAACCACTTGCATTCCAAATCTTGTCTCAACTTTGCTATGTCAAACACCCACGAATCATATTGCAAAGTGACAGCATCAATAAAATAAAATCTTCCTTCTGTAGAGCAGATGACGTTTTCTAAAGTCATGTCACCATGATACTGAGAACACGGCAGAACTTTCGGCAGTCTTTCTATCAATTCGTTCTTTGTGAAAGGAAACATTCCGTCTTCTATCCACGATAGCATGTGATTATATACTGGAGTGTAGTCTTTGTCAATACTTTTCGATGCGAATAATTCTATGGTACGAATAAGAAAGTCACTCAAATCTCTTATTGGATTATTGATCAGATAATTTTGCATATCTAGTCCATAAATGTATTCCATGTCGAGAGTTGTGCCATCATAACTGTAGATTCTAGGAACATCGATATAGCCAACAAGCGCAGATAATCTTTCGTGATTGCGTTCTACATTACCAACCTTACGAACGAATATCTTTTGGTTGTCTTGCAGTAAAGATACAACTGAGCCAGAATGACCCTTGAGTGTCTTTATGAGTTTTTCCATAGTTCCATGTCATCACGAATGAGTGAGTGCGGCGTTGCGTTATATTTGCCTGGTGGAAATGGATTGTTCATGTTCACATATGTCAGTCTTTGTCCAACAAGTCCCGCTCTCTTGAGATTAGCACTCAACATATTTTCACCAATCATGGGTTCACCGTTATTGTAATATTGATCCATGTGCAAATATGTAGACATATATTCTGTCATGACTTTGTTGCTGCCAAAAGCAAACTGGTCGTTGCCAAAATCATGAGTTGGTACCATTCTACAGTTTGGAATATAAAGATTGTTCTTGTCTAACTGACTGAATGGAATAACACCATTGATAGCATAGTCAAATCTTGTTTTTACAACCCAATCATACTTGTCAAATATCAATTCGTATTTTGTTTTAAGAAGCAAAGATTGAAAAACAGAATAGAACATGGACACAGTTGCGTGTGGTGGCCATCCAGCAGCATTTGGTGTATTAGTATACTTGTTGTCATAGAATGATCTTGATAAAGGATTTTCTACCAAAGATTCCACTGGTTTATACAAGTTAATCACATCTTTAGACTTGTAGACTTTGTTGTGCCAAGTGTGAATGAATATATCACAATTGTAGTGATTTAACAAATTATGTTTCATATACTCATAGCCTTTCTCATAAGAGCGAGGCTGACCTGAAATGCAGACTGCAATCTTCATGAGCGAACTCCTTTATACACGTTCTCTAAGAACCAAAGATTAAATCGTTTGAGATCCCAAAACTTATCATGGACATAAGGCAAAGGAAGAGTGTTTGCCATAACTTCCCATGTATGTTTATCCTGATCCACTTTTATGATTGTATCGATAAACTCATTGTCACTAACAAAATCGTGACGAGATATAAAAGATCCTTCTTGAAAGTCCATAGTAACAGTTGGTGAACCCCAATAGATTGGTACTGTTCTTGCAATAAAGCCGTGCATAATCTTTTCGGTACAATAACCAGGATAAGAACTATTCTCAAAGCATAGTGAGAAACGACACTTACGAAAGAAGTTAATCTTAGACATCACATCACGCGGAAGAACACCACCAATGTTATTGAATAATGGACCACCAGACATGACTGGCTTGTATTCATTCAACATATGAAACATCTTGTTACGGTACTCAGATGCGCCATTGCCCGCAACAAATCCACAAAACCATTCTTTTTCTTCATACTTTACAGGCTTCAAGTTCAAAGAATCATAACTGAGCATATCAGGTACACCATTCTTTGTCTGCACCCAATTGTCCAGTACATAGAGTGGCAGACGATAGAACTGACTTCCGTCCATATGGTCAAACGAAATCGCATGATGAGCAACATAGTTCCATGGGCGTCTGTTTTCACCAGTGAAGAATATCTTGACTACTTTGTTTGGATCAAAGTTCTTATTATTCTGACCAAATGTTTCGTCGCAAAAGATTAGATAGTCTGGATTAGCATCATCGCGTTCTATGTCAAAAGACATAGACAATACACTCATGAAGAAATCATCAAGCGTGTTGTAGTAGTCTGTAAATCCAAGTTTAAGCTTCGGCTTAGTCATTATACTTTGCTCTAATCTTTTCTACTAGACCTGCAACTCTATCATACTGATGAACAATATAGAATGGCATTTCATAAGCATTATAAACTGTACCATCTTCGCCGATAACAGGCTGATCAGCCAGATACTTTGTCTGATACATGATTTGTGTAGATGGATCGTTTCTCTGACCAATATCACCAGCACCAGATTGAATGGCTGCAAGAGTTGTGCCAAGATTACATGCCCAACCTGAACCATTGCCGAAGAACTCAGTTTGGTTCTTGAAAACGTCAGTATTCAGAATGAAGTTGTAAACAGCCTGATCAACGATGGGAATAGGACGATTGACACTCAACTGTAGAATCATCAACATCATATCACGAACAAGGTCGTATTTTCCTGCCATCACACCTACATTATAAATCTCTTTGTCTTTTATGAGATTATGAAAGAATGGACCAAATGCTTGTAAATAGTTGTTATTGCCCCATGGTTCATCTTTATAAGCAAGACCTTCACCTGCTGCAACAAATCCAATGAAGTCATCCTGTGTAAGAAAGTCTGACGGATTTTTCTGAAACACAACGTCACGAACGTCTGTTGTAATAACAAAATCATATTTTTCTTTAGTTGTGTTCAGATAATTCCAGATATGAAAGAAACGCTCTACGTGCGGAGGCATCTGACTATTAGATGAATAGTTACCATCTGCATCCTTCTGACCGTATGCGAGAATGTTCACACCCTTTTCAGAAACTTTTGCAAGTTCTTCGATCTTCATATTTGTTGCTACAAGAACAATATCACCTTCAAAACCAGACTTCTTGATTGAGTTGATCCAATACTTGATATCATCATACTTATAGCCAGAGGCTCCGCCAATGATTAGGTCTTTAGCCATGGTAGTTCTCCATTATAATGTTTCAGTTGTTCAGCATTGCCCTTGATAAAGAAGTCTGCATCTACAGAGCCAGGATTACCGTCGAGACGATAGCAAAGAGTGTGCTTGTAGTTGGTGTCCCACTTAGGATTCATCGGCAGCACACTATAGAAATATCTACGGTCGCCGCCCCAACCAGAATGCCAGAGATGACAAGTCTTTTCTAAAAACTCACGCTTGAATGCGAATGAAGATGTATCAACTAGATACTGTGGATCGTTATGAGAGAAGTAGATTGGCCACTTGCCAAGTGCTTCACAGTTATCATCTGCAACATAAGACTTATCTGGATTGAAAATCTTACGGAATGAATAAGCAAAGTCGTTGCCGCGATCAAGCACTTCTACAAGTGAAGAAACATGGTCTGGCTCATACCAATTGTCTTCATCAAGGAAGAAAATGTAATCAGCATTGAGAAGATGAGGAATACCAGAATATATACGATGACCGTAGAAGCCATTTGCACCTGTATTATAGGGTAACTGTAGAAGTTGAATCTTATTAGCAATAGATTCATGTATGTGTTTTGAAGTATCGTTGAAATGTTCTTTACCATCTATGACAAGAAGATGTACAATATTGCCATATGTCTGATTTTGAACAGAAGTAATGGCATCTTTCAGTTTTTCAGAACCAATCGTTGGTGTGATTACAACTACAGACTTTTCAATAACGAGTTTCATGTTATATCCATAATGAAAGGAGAGACACTATTATATAGCATCTCTCCTGTATTGTCAAATTATTCTAGAGAGATTAGACCCTTCTCTATCAGATATCCATCTTCACCGATGGCGTCTCCACTCTGGTATTCTTCCATAAACTTCTTTAAGTCTGGAACAAGTTCAAAGTGTTCGTTCTTGAAATACACAAACAATGGACGAGAGATTGCGTAATCGCCCTGCTTGATTGTGTCATATTCAGGAACAACACCATTGATTGTGGCACCCTTGAGTGTAGATGCGTTTTCTTCAAGGAAAGAAAAACCGAAGATTCCAAGTGCTGCTGAATTTGCTTGAAGTTTCTGAACGATTAGATTATCATTCTCGCCAGCCTCGACATATGCACCGTCTTCACGAACAGACTTACAATACTTCTTTTCATCATCAGGTGTTACAGTCAATCCTGCTTCCTTGATAGCAGACTTACATTCACGCTCAAGAACAAGTTCTACGAAAGAGTCGCGTGTTCCAGAAGTAGGAGGCGGACCAAGAACTTCAATCTTTTCGTTTGGCAAACTTGGATCTAAATCGCTCCAAGTCTTGACTGGATTATCTACGAACTGACCTTCAACAATGACATACTTGGCCAATGCGTTGTAAATCTGCTTCGTGGTCAAAGCCATGTCAGCACGTTCTTTTGCCATAGCAAGAACAATAGCGTCATAACCAATCTTCAACTCGGTTACAGTTACGCCGTTAGCCTTACATGTTTCAAGTTCAGATTCCTTGATAGGGCGAGAAGCATTCACTGCATCGGGCGTGTCTTCACCAGCGCCTTCGCAAAACATCTTGATACCGCCACCAGTTCCTGTCGATTCAACGATAGGAGTGGGCAAGTCAGTCTTCTTGCCAAACTGTTCTGCTACGATAGTCGTGAAAGGATATACAGTAGATGAGCCAACGATACGAATTGTATCGCGGGCGGCAAGTGCTGGTGCAACAATCAAACCAAGAGCAACAGCAGCAAACACTAATTTCTTCATACATTTCTCCATAATAAAACTGAGGGAGTTAATTCTCCCTCAGTATGTAGCGTTACCGGCCAGATAGCCAGTCAGATTCTTCGTTCGTGTAAGGATACATCACCATTGTTTCCTATCTGCATAAGACATGCGATCCCATTCACGTTGAAGAACTTCTAGATGAGCAGTATCAGTAGCCTGACTTAGATAGTCGTGCATCCTTTGCTGCTCAGATTTATTACTGAAAAGTCTCTTTAGAAACGACATCATTACTTGTCGCCATACTTTTCAGTTAGAAACTGCTTTGTAGATGATTCAGTTTCAGATTCACCGATGTTGATTTTCTTCGGCTTCTTTTCTTCTGGAATGAAGCGTTCAAGCCAAATCTTCAACATGCCATTGATTAGGTCTGCATTCTTCACTTCAACGGTATCAGCAAGTGTGAACTGGCGAGTGAAGGCACGTTCAGCGATTCCCTTATAGAGATAATCGCCATCTTCTGAATTGACAGATCCCTTTACTGTGAGAGTGCCGTCCTGCAATTCAAGTTCAAGGTCTTGACGACCAAAACCTGCCACGGCCAACTCAATCACATACTTGTTTTCATCAACCTTCTTGATGTTGTATGGAGGATAAGTCTGCATCTTTGGCATAGTTTCAGCCATCTCAGCAAGACGCTTGAGAATTGGCTCAAAGCCTACAGTGGTATTGAACTGCTTGGGAAAAGAAAAAGGATCGAAAAGTAACTTGTTCATGTTTAACTCCTGTTTAGCAAGTTAGTTATGTTTTAGTCTTCCTTTCGGCAAGACTGTGTGAGGTACGCATTACATTATCCTCACGATAGTATATATAACACATTTCAATTCAAATGTCAAGTATTTTTTAGGCTTGTGCGCTTCCATCTGAGACTGTTGGCGCACCTGTGCTTATAACATGTCCATCATAAGCATCGCCTACTCTACCAATTCTTTTTCCGTTAGCGTATACTCTTGAGGAAAATGTGCTAAGTGTAGGAGCATGAGGAGCACAACCACATACGGGAGCAGGATGTGGTATCATTGCATCACCTTCTCTTACAACACCTATGCCCATAATAAAAACATCAGATGAACCCGCATCAGTTTTTTGAGTTGACGGAGTACTACATATCACTTTTCCTGGAGCGCAAGGTGGTCCAGGATTTCCATCTGGACTGGCTACATCATCATTTCCTGCTTTTCTTGCTATTGCCGGCATTATGCTACCTTCTTTGGTCTTCCTCTACCACGCTTTTCTGGCGTCTTGATATCTTCTGAATTGAGAACTGCTACACCAGTTGAACCTAGACCACCCACGCGGTCTGTCTTCTGTGTTGGTGCATCAAAGATTTCCCATAACACATATTCTTCACTCTTTATCAACTCGGCCTGAGCAATACGGTCGCCGTGATAAATCGTCTGGTCGACATCGGACTGATTAGTCAGAATGATAAATGTTTCTTCGATGTAATCTGAATCGATGACGGCTTCTAGATTGGCTAGAACAAGACCCTGCTTGTAAGATAGACCAGAACGAGGATGAATGCGTAAAGAGTGTCCTGCAGGAATGTCAAAGATGAGTCCTGTTGGCACTAACACTCTGTCGCCTGGCATGATACGAATTGAACCTGTCGATAGTGGTCGAGTAAAAGGCGCATTCGTCTTGTTATAGCCGTGATAGAGCGACTTACCTTCAGCCTGAAATGATAAGTCAAAACAGGCTGATTGCTTTGTGGCAAACTTAGGTAATGTAATATTTGGATCAGTCTTATATACGTTCAATCTTTTCATAGTATACTCCATTGTCATAATTATCTTGAAATTTCTTCCCAGTCCATTGATCCATGAACGTCCAAGCCATCAGTTGCTCCTGCAACTGTAAGAGTTAAAGGATAACCAGCTGTGCCGTTCAAGGCATCTCTTTCTAACTGGAACTTAAATAGTGCTTCTTTTAGAATATCGGTTGGTACGGCACTCTGAGTATCTGATGCCATATATCCTTGAGCCATTACTACGCCACCAGTTACAACATTGTTTGCTACCATATTATATTCAACAGACGAATCTGTACCAGCAGATGTAAACGTGGTATTAGATAATGTTCCGTTACGAATGACTTTCCATAAAAACTTACCGTTATTACCAATACCCATTACTGACAGTGCAGTAAGAATAATTATAGCATCTTTTCTAGACTCTTTCAATCGTATTGATGCGACAACGTAATCTGTGCCAGCAACAGGCAAGTCTCTGGGTGCTGTTATAGTTGTACCGATAGCCTGTTGGAATCCTCTGAGTTCATATCCGCCTTCTGAGATGACAGTGGAACATACTTGCTTCAATGTGCTTGAGTTGCCAGTCGAGCCGACGTTCTTAATCTCGTATCTCAGAGGCAGAGATGCTGTGGTCATATATGTTGATGCAATACGATTAGCATGATGAAAAGAATGACAGTGAATGAGTTGGCCGTCAATCACAAAACCACAACGAACAGAACCAAGACCAAGCCATTCAATATCTGTAAAGAGAATTTGTGCTTTAGTCAAGTCTAAAGTTCTCTGAGACGGACTTCCCTCTACTGCACCTAGAAGTGTGTCTATATTCCAATCTGCTTGTGCAACTCTATTCTCAGTCATTACACCAGATGATAATGTTCTTTCTACAAAGTAGATATCGCCGTTAGCCTGTTCCAGATAGATGCCATTGTTTGATCCGTAATAACCAACGCGCTGTGTCAGATTTAACTGAGCATTAGCCATTACAAATGTATTCATCACCTGTAATGATTTGCCTGGCTGATATGAGAAGACTTTGGTTGTCTCACGGATAATTTCTTGGCTGCTAGTTGTACCAATAGAAAGATTGATTAGACCTTCGTTAGGAGAGAATGTAATTGTGGTACCAGAACTATTAGATTGCACCCAAAGTCCGTTATCTCTATATCTATGAGATGAATCGAATAGGGTTAATGGCATAGAAACTCTAGAACGACCAAATGCGTCTACAGACATACCAGACGGATTAGCAGGGCCAACAAGATTGCCGTATTGATCGGCAAGCATCATCACTTCAAAAATTGTAGTCTCTTGAGGTAGATACTTGTGCGTATCTTTACGGAACTGTGCCATATTATTCTTCCTTGCGCTTCTTGCCTATATTGTATTTAGCAACGAGATTCCAATCATTCTTTTCTTTGTGTGAAATAATCTTAATCTGAGATAGTGGAGATACAGGTTCAGCACTCTTTTGCTCACTTACCAGATTGACCAATTCCCACTCATGAAGCAGGTTGGCAATAGTATTAAGACGGGCGCGGTCATCCTCTGTAAAGTCTGACTGCTTCCCGTCTAATAAAAATAACTGCTTAAAATGTACTATATAATATCTGCCCTGCTTATGTAATATGTGACATGATTGATACAGGGTCTTGTCTTTCTTAGAGGCTACACCTATACGCGAAAGGGTCTCACGAACCTTTAGAAAGTTATCAGGATTTGGTAGCGTTACCTCCACTAGTTCTTTTATGTCTAACATTCAAACCACCTTTATTTAAACTCTTTTTAATCTCTTCGATTTGCGCGTTAGACAAGATGGTAAGGGCTTCTTTGGCCTTCTCATTTGAGTAGCCAAAATACTCTTTAACCGCCTCCAAATTCTCTATAATCTCACGCTTTTGCCATTTTTGAAAAGGACGCTTATACGCCCTTACAGTATTTAGCAAATAGTGGTATTGTAGAAGACTATCGGTCGAGGGTTGGAGATTCATCTGGTTAGCAGGCATCACCATATCCAGATGAAAGGATATAGAACGGTTAACGACGAACGGGACATAGTCCCGCTCGTTTTCTGGTGTTATAACTATCTTCTTGGTCTGCTGAATAGAAGGTATGATATCTTTGAAAAGATCGGCCATCATATATCCTTTTTGGAAAGAACATCCATGTTGTTATCAATCCAGTCTATAATTGGACTACCATTATATTCTTTTTCGAAGATGTACCAAGCATATACCATCATTCCGGTATTATACTTGCCATCTTCTCTCAATTTTTCTCCCAACATTGGATATCGTGTGAACACATATATCTTTTTTAAAGGATAACGCTTATCTGTATATATATTGTCATATCTTTTCTTACCGTGTAAGTATGATAAAGGTAGAAGAAGAGCAAACTTACTCTTTGCAAGTTTTTTTGACTGTTGTACAAATTCAAAAGCTAGAGAGAAAGGAGGATTTGTGATGATGTAGTCGTATTGTCTGGTATCTTTTAGAAAATCTATATCAGCATCATAAGCTATCACTCTATTTGACGGCCATTTATCTTCTAGAACCCGTACTATTGCGCCATCGCCGCAAGCGGGCTCACATACAATCTTGTCAGAATCAAAGTCTTCAACGTTCAATAAATGTCTTGTTAAGGAATATGGCGTTTCATAGAAATCGGACTTTTTGCGTTTTCCAGTATTGTTCGCGCTAAAGTTTTTTCCTTTATTTTTTGTCATACGTTTTTTAACTCCCTAATAGATTTTTGGGCAACCTCTAACATGATATCATACATTTCATTTTTTGTAAATGGGTTCGGTCTAACAAAAAGATTGACGATTCTATTTTTGGTTCCTGTATAGATTTTATTTCTCGGAAGATATTCGGTCATAGCATCAAGTCTATCATTGATAGAAGAGCCATCTTCAAAGTCACAACCATATGCAAAAATAACATAAGGAAAAACAGGCAAGTTTTTACAGTACAATTCTAACTCTTTATGATTCTTATATGCTCTTTCAATGGCATTACCTTTGCCTTGCTTCGCTTTACCTTCAGTGGCACGTATATCATTCGTGCCCTGTTTCTTTGCTTCGGTAATCAAAACAGGATACTTCTTATTACCTTTTACGTAGTAAATGATGCCGCCGTCAGGTTTCACAAAAGAATTTTTTCCGTGACTTCGATAAGTTTTATGGCCGAGAGATAGTGCAATTTCTCTTTTTGATAACTTTTTCTCAAGAATGAAGCAATCTTTGTATTTCCTGTTTAATTCACAAAGAACTTCATACGCTGTATCTAAAACATTTACTTCGTGCTGTTTTGCAGCAGGATTAAACATTGATCTTCCGCCACCAAACTGTTCCTGAGTTTTTCTCAGATTATCAGACTTAGACATATTCACATTCCACCATAAGTTCCGTTAGACAAGCAACCAAATTAATCTCTTGATCTGCCACAAATGCTGCCTGATACTGATACTTGCCGATAGTCACAACTGCTTGTGGAATACTATGCGGCTTCATGTACTCATACAGACCATCATAAATCTTGCGATAGATACGTGCAGGCTCAATATCAGAATTGGCTACACACCACTTACGCATTTCTCCAAAGTTCTTTTCTTTCAGAGAGTTTACTAGATCGACAATCTTTCTTACGTCAGAAAGTTGAGATACAATACCAGCATCCAAGTTGCCACTGCTGCTGAAACGCTGCAACTCATTAAGAGTACGGCGATAATCAGGAAAATACTTTTCAATGATTTTTGCAAGGACTGCCTTGTCATACTTGACACTTTCTTCGGTAAGAATGTTCTCCATTCGCTTCATCAATTGCATTGCCATCTTCGGCTTTTCATCAGCCTTGAGAGCGAAATCAATTACAGAACAGCGAGAATGTAGAGCGTCAATCAAACGAGCCTTGAAGTTGCAAGTGAAGATGAATGTACAGTTAGCAGCAAACTCTTCAATTGCACCACGCATCGCGGCCTGTGCTTCTGGTGTAAGATAGTCGGCCTCGTCTAGAATGATTACCTTAGTGCCACCAGTCAGTGAAACAGTGGAAGCATAATTGCGAATGGTTGTTCGCAACATATCAATACCACGATTTTCGGAAGCATTGATGTAAAGATGATTGATGCCAATCTCATCACACATAGCTTTGGCGATTGTAGTTTTACCTACACCCGCTGAACCGGTGAGCATGAGATTTGGTATTTCTTTACGGTCAACGTATTCCTGAAACGGCTTCTTTAGCCGATCAGGAAGAATACAATCACTGACCGAGGTTGGGCGGTACTTCTCTACCCACAGGAAGGATTCGTTCGTCAATTTCATTCACCATTCTTTGAAGAAGTTCTTTAGCGCCAATACCGCCAAGATTTTGCACGAAGATGCTCTTAGACGTTACCATCATGTTAGATGCCAACATTAGAACATCTTCAACATTATCGCACATCATGATCTGCCTGTCAATAGGCTCCATGAGTTCTACCATGCGTTGAACTGTTACGTCCTTTTTCACTACTTCATGACTCCATCATAGAACTCTTCAAAGTTCCTATTCTCTTCCTGTTCCTGAGAATAGTTAGCCTTGAAGTAGACCTTAGCCATGCGGCGGATGATCTTCTTGTCAACACCAGTCTTGTCTGAAATGGAGTTGACACTATCCTTCTGAAAGTCTCTCTCAGCAGCAACTCGCGTCATGCTATCATTCAATTGCTGAATTGCTTCCTTGAGTTCCTTCTTCTGAGATTCCGTCAGAGAATTGATACTAACAAAGTTCTGATTGTGTCCCATGCCAGCCATTACTTGCTCTCCAGTGCGATGAAATACTTGATCTTGCCAGACTTAGATACAAACTTAGCGAATGCTCCAAGCTGAATTTCCACATCATAGTCACCAGGAATCAACTTGATGTTTTCAACCTTGAACGATGCCGAGAAATCTTCACCATTATAATCATTCAACTTGAACGATGCGTGATTAGAAGTGTCGTTGGCTTTCTCATGCGTCTGCAAACGAATCTCGCCGTTCTTACCGACAACGGAAAGATGTGTGAGATTGTTCATTGCAGCCAGACGCAGCAACTTGGTAAGAATGGCGTTTGTAAGAGAGAAACTTACATCAACCTGCTTCAACTTCAACTCCTTGTCGGGAGGAGAAACGATGAGATTGGTAGAACAAGAATAATAGTTGAACTTGATATCACCATCATTCATGAGAACCGCGTTGTCAGTAAACGTCAAGTCTGGATTGTTCAGTGTAGAGATGTTACCAAGAAACTGGTTCAAGTCATAGATGCCAAACTGTTCGGGCAGAACATCTTCAACTTCCGCTTCGACCAGAATGGACTTTTCGGGAGAGATAGTCTTCTGTAGATTTCCTTTTTGAAGGACAATTCCAGAATTGATAGACGAAAAGTTCTTCAATACACTCAGGGTGTTTTCACTCAACTTCATAATATAAACTCCGATTTGTTTTTGGATTACGCTGCTATTGTATCAGGCTTTTGAGGCCCTGTAAAGACCTTTTTCATGTGTTCAATATCTCCTTCAAGTGAGGAGATAGTTCCAGTATTGTGCAATTCATGATCCATTATAGAACCAATCCATGCCCATTCTGAATAATGAATACCAGTTTTTTCCATTTCTTCTTGTGCTTCTGGATTATGTGCAAAACTGATATTGTTAGCAGCATGAGCAAGATCATACCAATCAGGATCAGGACCACGCTTTACGCGAATGACAAAGCCGCCCTTAGACTGAATGAATGCAATCTCATTAGGGAAACGAACGTCAGCAATGACTACGTTTGGATACATGTCCATCTTACGTTCAAGTGAATGAATCCAAATATCTGGATGGAATACTTCACGACCAGCCTCGGTACCCATCATCTGAAGAGCCATGCGAGGAGAGAAATTGTAGCCCATCTTCTCTGACCACCAATCGTCAGTTGCCTCACGAAATGCTCGGCTCTCATCAGTATCACCTTCTAAAAGATGTCGCGGCCATCCGAAGATGGCCGCTGTAGCGTCCTTTACTGTATCAGCAAAGGACAGTTTTGTAAAGTTATGCTTGTTCACAAGAATATCAGCAACGGTGCCTTTACCTGAGCCGATAAATCCTACAATACCAATTAGCATGTTATAGATTCCCTGTTAGTTCCGCAATCTTGACCATGTTACCATTGAACGCATAAGTTCCCATATGCGTAGTTCTCATCCACGGACACAACCAGATTGAGCCGCCTATCTTGCGCCAATACTGACAGAACATATAGTCTTCTGACAGATAGCGATGAGACGAGTTGACTTCCTTTTCGAGAAGTTCTTTGGCCTTCTCTTGAACGTTTTCGCCTTTCGCTGCGGCTTCCATCATTTGATGGACCTTATCGAAGGGATCACCACGATCAATGACAGTATCAAAGTATGCATGAATATACCTTGAGCCATCGAAGTGAGCCTGACCAACGTGATCTGGCTTGTATGTCAAGTTTGGATATGCTTCCTTGAACTTGTCAAACACATGACGCTTGATCAACATATAACCAGTACCGATTTCCATAACCTCAAGAGGCTCAGAAACACGGAATGATTTTGTGCCAGGAACTGGATTGAACACATAGTCACCAGTAAGTGTATCTAATTCTCCAGCATTCATGGTTGGGTTCTTGGTAAGAGCAAGAGCAACATTGCGCCAGTTGATAGACTTCTTTGGATACGGAGCACCAATTACATCCTTATCCAGTGCAATGAGGGCTAGAACATCCTGCGGATCAAAGCAGATGTCGGAGTCGAGAAAGAGTAGATGAGTAAAATCGGAACGTAAAAATTCATCTACAAGATAATTACGTGCGCGTGTGATGAGAGATTCATTAAACAGAAAAGAAAAGCGAATATCAATTCCGTATTGCATACACAGGCCCTGCAAATCTAATGCAGCCTTTGAATACATTCCGTGACACTGCCCACCATACATTGGCGTGGCAACGAACAACTTTGCTTTTCTTAAATCTTCAACTTTAACCTGTAACTGCATTAGAAAACTCCATAATAAAAAGAGGGAAGGACACTAGTATATAGTATCCATCCCTCTGAGAATCGTTAAAGATTAGGCAGCAAAACGATAAAACATCTTGCGCTGACCATTCACAGTACGATAGTTGCTGTAGATGGTCTTGCCTTCCAAGGTGCGAAGGTCATAGACGCGCTTGTAAACAGCGTCCTTGGACAGACCAGCCAGCTGGGCTACACGACCAGCTGTAATACCAGCGCCCTTGCTGTTACGGCGAAGAACCTTGGCAACGCGAGAAAGATGAGACATTCAATACACTCCATAGTAAAAATGAGTCACTTGGTTTAAGATAATCGGACAATGTGTGACTCTTTGCCATTGTTCGATTATTGTAGCAGGCATTAACTGCCTTGTCAAGCATTAAAACGGTACCTCTTCATCAAGATTGACAGCCGTGACAGTTTCAGTCGGCTTCGGTGCAACAGTTTCGTCCAGCTTGGCGTAAAGGTCCCAGAAGCCGCCCTTAGTGTCCACATCAAAGCGGTTCAGACAAAGTTTGATTGCCTTCTCACGGTCACGGCCGAAGATGGCGTAGGCTTCGCAGATATGAACCAGACGGCGAGTGGAGATGATATCGGAGACCGCACCATCATAGAACGCTTTGCGGATCATGTCGGCCCAGTTGACCAGCTTGTCTGCAAAGTCCTTGTCTTCAATGCCAGAGGCACCGAGAACATTGTTCAGGATCTTTGCTTCGGTCTTGAGCGGCGGATATTCCTGCTCAAACGTGATGGAGAAACGCTCAAGGAAGGCTTCGTTCATGACGTTGGTACCGATGAAGCGACCATCGTCCGAACCCTTACCCTTGGTGTTAGCCGTAGCAAGGATGTTAAAGCCAGGAGCAGGCGTCACAACCCGATTGATCTTCTTGAGATAGATCGGCTTGCCCTCGAGGACAGGCTGGAGACACATAAGCTTGGCGTCACCAAGATCCACTTCGTCAAGCAACAGGATTGCACCGCGTTCCATGGCCACGATAACAGGGCCGTTCTGCCAGACAGTCTTGCCGTCGATGAGACGGAAGCCGCCGATCAGGTCGTCCTCGTCAGTTTCCTTAGTGATGTTAGCACGAACCAGTTCACGCTTTTCCTGAGCCGCAATCTGCTCAATCATCATGGTCTTACCGTTGCCAGACAGACCAGTGATGTAAGTCGGATAGAACTTACCAGACTTGATAATCATACGGACATCAGGGAAGTGACCGAACGGGACATAACCCTTAGCCTTGTCAGGCACCAGAGAGATGGTATCGGACGAGGCGTGAAGAGCCATCGCCATGTCGGCGTGATTAGCCACTTCCGTGACCTGAGCAACAGGAACAGCCGAAGCGATATCAGCAGCCTTGATCGGCTTAGACTTGGCAATCTTTGCAGCAGGCTTTGCATTGGTCATATCAACATCATCCAGAGAATAGACACCACGACCGACGCGAACGGCGTCATTCTTGGTCAACCACAGCGGATCCTTAAGACCGTACTTTTCCATGATTGCGAACACTTCGGCGCGGGTAATGGTGTTAACATTACCAAGTTCGGTCTTAACAGCATTCAGGAACGGGGTCTTATCAACGGGGCGCTTAGCCATATTAGGAACTTTCCTTTGTGTGTGTTTCGATTATGTGTATATTATAGCAGGTAGGAATGATTTGTCAAGCGGCAATTCGCTTGACAAACCGAGTGAGTAGAACGCGAGATACAGCCTTCTTTTCCGAAAACTTGATAAATTCCGAAGCAATCTTGCGCTTGGTCATATCGGAGTTTACGTTAAGATTTCCAGAAGACACATTCAAGGACTTCGGATTGAGGATATAATATTCATCATATCCAGCAGTTGTCACACCGAAGAATCCGTTAGTTTTCCAGTCGGTCTGGCACTTCTTATAAGTTTCGCCATATTCACCGTAGAACTGGCGATACATGCTTTCAAAGCCATAAGAAGAGATATAGAAGCCGAGCAGATTGCAGCCAGTACGTTCCTTGAGTATCCGCAGCAAGAGAGTTGTCATCACTCTGTTGTCGGTATAAGGAGAATAGCGGCTATAGCTATTCTTGTCACCACGAATGTCATGGTTCTTCTTGGTAATTTCATCTTGAAGAATGAACTTCCGATTTCTACCGTAAGAGGGAACACCATGAATGTCACTGATCGGATCGGACTCGCCGTCAGTCAGGAAGATTGTATTGACAATCTGAACCTTAGACCGAGCCTTGAACCGATTGACAATCAAATCAGCCGTACCGATACATTCATTCAGCGGAGTGGAAGACAACCCGTCACACGTAAGGTGACCACCACAAGCCATGACATAGAGATGGAACATTGCGTCATTGAACTCGGCCACATTCATCCGTGAAGACAAAAGGTTCCGAGCAATAAAGTTGTCAAAGTCCAACTCATTCTGATTGTACGTGAACAGACGATTATGTGAAGGAATACGACCAGCTTCATGATCATAAGAATTTGCAGAACGGAATGAGTATACCTCAAACGGGATCTGAGCCCGCTTACAGAACATGGTCAGCGAAAGCAATTGCTTGACCGTCTTCTTAAGGTGGACATCCATCGAACCAGACCAGTCAATGAACATGACAAAGCCGTGGTTCTTACCAGTCGCAACGGAAGTGATACGACGGAACAGGTCATCATTATACTTGTATGAATGCAACTTGTTAGTATCAATCACACCAGTCTTAGACACCGAAGTCCGAGCGTATTCATCAGCCGACTTCCGCATTTCAAATTCCTTGACCATGAAGGAAAGAGTTGCGGCCTCGTCCGACTTGAACTTTTGAAGTTCAGCACGAATTTCCTTGAGCCATTCTTGACTTGCAATACGAACAATACATTCACGCTGATCGGCCAGAACAATCTTGTAATCATTCACGACACTATCATAGTTGATAGGACGCGGAATCTTAGCATAGATATATTCTTCGTTCGAGTTGATTACAAGGTCATTCTGACGTTCCTGCCAAGCCTTTTCAGTCTCGGACTCAGGAATATCATCTTCACGCTGAGAACCAACATTCAGCGGATCGTCATCATCTTTTTCACCAGCGGCATCGCCAGTTTCGGAAGCTTCGGCGTCATCGCCATCTTCTTCCTCATCTTCGGCCTCATCATCATATGAAGATGAGCCAGACGAACCATTTTCCTGTTCATCTTCGGCTTCATCATCGCCGTATTCATACTCGGAATCATCGCCGTCATCGCCGTCAGTTTTAACGGACTTTGCACGGAAGTCTTCAATGTCCTGCTGCTGCTCTTCTTGCTTTTCCTTAGACCAGCGGAAGATTTCTTCCGTGAGGGCTAGAACCTCATCGAAAGTTTCAGCGGCTTCAACCTTAGCGAGGAGGGACTTTTCTTCGGCAGTGAACTTGATGCCGAGCATTGAACCACCCTTACAGTAAATGTTCAAGCGGTCAATAAAGGACATGGAATTTACGTCTTTGGTTTTAGTACCAAAGAAATCGCGGTCGATTAGTTCGGCATAGCCCTTGACATAGTTGCGCCGAGCACCAGGGAAACGGCGCTTCTGGCGCTTGTCAATACGGGCGTCTTCAATCACGTTCAGAAAGCCCTTGACGGCCAGAATAGCACGATTGGAAGTAGAACCAGCGATACGCTTGGCAATGTCAGCGATAGCATCAGTCCAGCCCTCAGTCGGAGTATCAAGAGCATGACCGACTTCATGCACCACCAGAAGGTCATACAGGTCGTTGGACATTTCGCGCCAGACGGGAAGCATGAGTACCCGCTTCTCAACATCAAACCACGCGGTCTTGGCCGAAGCACTATGCTGAACAGTAATGTTTTCCGTAGCCAGCAACTTGGCTAGCTGGGACTTGGCATTATGATTATGTGTTACTTCCATAGTGTCCTCGTTATTATGGACATAGAATAGATGGATTTGCGGCGCTTGTCAATCACAATATTGATTGGTCGGCGTATGAGCAAACGTCTTCGGAAACATCTTGTGAAGACGGATCTGCAATTTAAGAGCGAAAAGCGGAGAAATGAAAGTCTGATAGATGGTGCTATAAGCAAGATATTCTTCAATCTTGAGCAGGATCTTGGTCATAGTGTTCTCCGTTGTCATATACTATAGATGGGGATGGCAAGTCGGATTTACAAGAGATCAAAATGCATACCAGCCATGCTTAGGACGCATAGCTGATGGCTAAGTGCTTGATTTTATTGAGTTCGGCTAAGTCTTTGATATCTTTTTGAGAACCATACCGTAATTGTTGACCTTAGGTAAGGTTGATAAATCAACTCCAGATTTCAGTCTCAGCCGATTGTCATCTGGACCAAGTCCGATGTTTCGCCTAATCTGTAACTGTTCTGGATTCAATTCTCGCTCTGGCTTTTGAAACGGCAAATAATCCACATAATGATGCCAACGACCATATCGCCACACCATCCGAGCAACATCAGGATGCATGTCAACTAGCATCTGAGACTTATTGATTGTGCCTGTTGCATTCAATTGTCCATCACGCCACTTGCTCTTGTCTAGTTCACCTTCTGCATGATAGAACTCTGCTGTATTGCCGCCCTTCACAGTTTGAGTAGCAGACTTGCCTTGCAGAAATGCATTGAACTGAATTGTACAATCGCCATCTTTCAATACGCGAAGACAGATATCGGTATCTTCGTTGTAACGACCGCGCCAACGATGCTTACAATCATTAGAGATAAGCAGAGTGGAATAGATACGAGTGTTAATACTGAAAGGTGGATAAGCCTGATTAGGTGCAATAAAGAACCTATACTGAAAGCCTGAGATAGGAACATTTTCAAATCTGTCAACAAAATCTTCTGCGGCCTTGAAGATTACACCAGATTCCACACGAATGCGTTGGTTCTTGTGTAGACGATAGAAATCGGAGATGTTATCATCACATACCCAATGCTTCTCTGCACCTATTGAGATAGAGTGATCCCAACACCAGTTTCTTGCGCGACCAGGGCCGTCACCATGGTTAGAAAAAGGAGCCACAAGAAGGGTAACATAGTCACGAATGCCAAAGTTATCCAACGCTTCATCATAGAGTTTTTCATCCTGTGGTTCAATTGCAATGTAATGTGGAATCTTCATACGCGCAAGTGAGCGCGAGGTATACATTGTATCATGTCTACCTTTCGAGATGATATAAACGGGATGTGTCGGATTCGTCATTCTTCAAACCAACGCTTCAAAGAGTTTTCGTCCTTGTCAAGATGTGGATACCACATACTCTTGGTCTTATCTGTAATAGTCTGTTCGTCATCCACTTGTGCATACTTTGTGCGGAACTCATCAAAGTCTTGCTTATTACGGAAATGAAGATATAGTGTCTTGAACGGTGGATTATCTTTCTGTTCAAACTCAGGCATTCCTACCCAAAGTTTTTCTCTCTCATTCTCATCAGTTTCTTCCATGCCAAGAAATTCGGCGAGAGTTTGTTCTTTCGCGGTTTCTTCTTTCTTGCCTAGGAAGTTATCGTATTCTGCGGATTCTTTTACTGTCATCTCTTATTCTTTCCGTTTCTCTTTCTATTTCTGGCTCTCTCTGCAAAAAAATCTCTAACCATTCTTTCATGGTCTTGATCGCGTTTTTCAAGTTCCCATTGCTTATGGCGGTCAATCTTTTTACCATAATTAAATTTGCCGCGTCTTCGTCCTCCTTCATACAAACCTTTTTCTGTCATGTCATCAACCTGCTAAAGTTTCTAATCTTCTCAAATCTATATGTCTTGTCAAACTTATCGGCAATAGTGTCAGTCTTGTGTGAGATTATATATGTATTTGTATCGTCTGTCAATGTCTTTATGATTTTCAGAAACTCATCTGTTCCATTTGCATCTAGACTTCCATCTAGAATTTCGTCCAGAATGAGCAAGTTGGTGTTGACACTATTCTTCATCTTGGCAATGGAACGCCAAGTAAACATCAAAGCCAAATCGATTCGTGTCTTCTCACCTTCTGAGAAATTGGCATAAGCAAACTCATCACGATACCGAGACTTTATTACCTCGTTGAAGTTTTCATCGATGTTGAAGTTGACAAAGAAGCCCATTCTGTCAAGATACTTGTTGACCAACTTATTGATGATTGGAATATATTGCTTGATAATCTTCGTCTTGATTCCACCATCTTTCAGTAGCGCAGAAGCAGTATCAATCATAACTCTCTCTGTCATCTGAAACTTGATGACTCCTTCGATTCTTTCTATCTCGCCAACAGTCTTTAGCAAATCTTCTTCGCTGTTCTGAACTAGTTTGTCAGCATTCTTAATCTTGTCGATGGAATCTTCTATATCGTTCATCGTAGAAACAAGATGCATCATCGTTTGCTTCTTAGCTGAAATGTCAGCAGAGATAGCCTGAATGCGCTTGACTTGGTTTTCTTTATTGCTAATCTCAGCAAGTAAAATGTTAGATTGGCCTTCTGTTGTTGTGGCTTGAACAACTAGACCGCTAATTGTATTACCAAGATCCAATACACGCTGAGACTTGAACGACTTCTCAATTGTTTGCTTACAAGTCGGGCAGTTATCGGTAGTTTTCAACATTTCTTTTTCAGCATCCAACCGCTTTGCTTCTGTATCAAACTGAGTATAAAGTTTTACGGTATCGTGAAACTGCTTTTTTATTTCAGATAGGTCATTAACATCATCTTGCAGTTGCTTCTTCTCTGCGACAATCTTCTCAACATCAGAAATTATATCTTTCTTTTGTTGTGCAAGGTCTTGATACTGCTTTTCAAGTTCAGCCAGTCTATCATCGTTAGTCTGTCTCAAACTGACCAATGTCTTCTCAATATAATCTTTCTTCTCGGTTGTCGAGCGCATGACAACTCGCGTGTTTTCCAACTTTTCTTTATTCTCTTGAGCGCGTTGCTTTACCAGCAAGTTCATCACGGAGAAGATTTGGATATCAAGCAAGTCTTCAATAATTGTTCGACGGTCAGCAGGAGTCAACTGCATGAACGGAGTGAATGATGCTGAACCAAGAATGACAATCTGACAGAAAGATTTCATATTCATCTTGAGAATAAACTTTTCAAGATATTCCTGATAGTCTCTTGATGCTGAGTCCTGATTGAGTAGAGTACCATCTACCCAAATCTCAAAGATGTTTGGCTTAATACCACGAACAATCTTGTAATCTTTGCCATATGCCTTGAATATAATTTCAACCAAACAATCTTTACCATTCACGCTATTGACAAGCATGGGCTTATTGATCTTGCGGAATGGCTTACCAAACAAAACAAAAGTGAGCGCATCAAGAATGGTTGACTTACCATGTCCGTTTGCGCCTACTATCAAGTTTGTCTTATTTGCGTTTAGTTCAATCTCTGTCCAAGCATTACCAGTTGACAGCAGATTTTTCCATCTAATCAGTTCGAAGTTTATCATTCTGTATAATCTTCACTCTTTCATCAAGAATTTCTCTAAGTGTTCTTCTAGTTATAATACCTTCATACTCAAGTCTAGCTAAAACACTAAGCGCACTGGCATCAGCAAACTCATCAAGAGTTATTCCAAGTTTCTTTGCTCTAGGTAATACTTCATTCTGTAACACAACGGAACACTTCTTTGACCAGTCTTTATCTATCTCGGTCATTATATCACACCTTTTTCACGAAGTCTACGATTTTTTTGTGCTTCTCTCATTTTTTGTTTTGTTTCTTCCGTTCTTTTAGAACCGATAGCTGCTTTTCTAGCTGCTTCCATTGTAGCTTTGCAAGGTCTTTTTCCTTTCAAGGAAGCAACAGTTTTCTTTCGTCTTTCTTCTGTCCAAGAAGCAAGAGATTGTCCTCTTCTTCTGGAACTTATCTTCGCTTTCACTTCATCAGGTCTTGGTTTACCATATTGATGATGTCTTTCGCCTGTTGTTAAAAATCGTATTATTTCTTCTCTGCCCATCATATTAGAAAGTCCTTGCCAAGCAGCATAATCTTGCCAATAACCTAAATCTTCCCATAGTTGTTTGTGTAGTAAAGCATGTTGCTTTACGGTAACTTCTACAAGATTAGAAGGATCATCTGTTCCTCCCATATGTTTTGGAATAATGTGGTGCTTGTGATAAATAGACATGCTGGCGCTCCCTTATAGCGTTAGAGTGGGTGCAAGTTGGTAGCTTGGCGATCCACATCTATTTAGTTATTCTATATTTTCCAAAGATAGCGCCTCAGAATATATTTCTCTCATATAGTGTTTCATTTTGTCCGATTCAATAGGAAGCGTTAAACCGCTTATATAGTTGTCAAGAATGGTAAGTGTGTCTTGTGCCTCATCTACCAAATCTTCCGAGTTATTATCTGTGAATGAGTTGATATCTTCAACAATGGAAATGTCAGCCGCTTGTTCTTTGTACAACTTGTCCAGCAGCACATCAAACGCATATGGATTGGTTTTGTTTACACAAACAACCTTGACATAGCAATCTTTATACTTGGAATAGTCTGTAGCATTAATCTTCTCAAGAATATCTGGATTCTTTACATCATCATAAGCCACCATATGGAAGATGCGGAAAGGATTACGATGAAACTCAACAGCACGGGTTTGTGTATCAAACGTAATGAAGCCGCGAGGATCATTATAATCAGACCATATATGCTCACACAAAGCACCGATGTAATGAACATTATCCCGACTGCTACGGTGGTGATAATGGCCAGTAAACACACTATCAAATCGCTTAAAAACTTGATGATTCCATCCATGGTCAGACAACAATCCTTTCTGCATTTCAAAGCCATCTAGTTCTAGATGACCGCAACAAATAGCAGACTTAGTGTTCTCTATTGCTTCATAACTCTGCTTTTCATTTGCTTTGGTAATCCACGGCAAAAGAAAGAACTCAGTACCATAAATCTCAATCGTGGTAGGAGTAGAGTATGTCTTGATGTTTGGATATCTATTGCCGACGAACTCATCTAGAGCATTTACTGTGTAGGTGTCTTTGAAGTATTCGTCGTGATTACCAGCAATAATATGTAAAGAACACAAAGCACTAACTGGCTCCAGAAAATCTGCTCTAAGCCGAGAGTGGGTGAGTACATTAATATATTTCCGACGATCAACGAGATCGCCAAGATGTATAATATGGCGCACATCATTGGCTTTGATGAATGGGATAAGAAACTCATCTACGCTCCTCTTGAAATAATCTAGAAAAACTGGGGAGTCATTTCTGACGCCCCAGTGAGTGTCCGTCAATATAAGAACTTTAGACATTACGCTCTTTTCTTCCGATTGTTAGATGTGTAAAGTTCATTATCGTACTTTCTGAGAGACTTGTCAATAGCATCTCTGATTGATTCCAGTCTTGCACGATAGTTCTGTCTGATATAGACATTCTCTTTCTGATTTAACAGATTGGTAATCAGATGCTCAATTTGAAACGGTACTTCGTTGTTCATTTTCTTCCTCGTAAAACTTGATTAAACCTTCTTTGGCAATCTTTCGTTTCTCTTTCTTTACTGCTTCTTTCTTCTCAAATCTTTCCATGAAGTCGTTTATATTATCATATAAGTTGACAGAAAGCAAGTGATTATCATCACCATCTACCAGATGTGCTGCATGTCCATTGTTTATGACCGTCTCTTGGAAATTCTTGTATATGATATACCTATTCTTTTCTTCTTTGTTTATTCGTCTCAGGAATGCAAAGTATATTACCTGAGTAAAGTATGCGAACGGATTGGATCCTCTGTTTGGATCATAATCGTTGAAATACAATATGCAGTTCTCTATTGCATCGGAAATCATTTCATCTCTATAAGAGTAGTTTAGGAAACAAGGCTTACAAGATAGTTTGTTTGCAATCTTCCATATACACTCACCAATATAGTTAGAGAGCCTTGGTTCTTCAAGACCTTTTTCTCTGGCCTCTGCTACTTTTCTTTTGTGTTCTAATATTTCCTGATAGAACTTTTGATTGTCTACATAATGTACTTTATTTTGTTTGCTCATGCACTTTTCTCTTGACAAAGGGTTGACAGATGTGTATATTGGCTATGCCATCGATGATATGAATAACTTTAATTATACTTCTGTTAGTTCAATCATCTTCTTGATTTGCTTATCAAGTATCTCTTTCCTGTTAGGCCACTTAATCATAGGCTTATCAGGATCTTTTGCTAGATGTTGAAGCAAAGGCAAATAAGTCTTCCTTAAAAGCCTCAGTCTATTCTTCAATAAGTCTACCTCATCTGTTACACCAGAAGATGTAACAATCTCTTCCTCATCATGAAAACTAAATCCAAAGTCATTAGTTTCATCTAATTCTACAACTATTTCATTTGCCATTAGTGTAATGTTCCTCTGTTGTTGGAAGATAGAGACCTAAGAAATTCATTTACCACATCTCTCAGATTGTCCATATCTTCGTTGCTTTCTTCTACTACCTTATCAGACTTGACTACAGCATCTATTTCTCTTTCCAGTTCTTCAAGAAATTCCTCTGTAGTTGTATCTTCCTCATATATCGAATTGGATTTGAACTGACTAGAGAAATGTTTTACCGTGTCAAAGTAATAGTCTTTTAGACTTTCATTTGGTTTAGACATGGTAAGAATGTCTCTGCTGTAGATATTAAATTCCTGCTCAGAAGAAATCTTAGCAAATACCCATTGCATCAAAGATAAAGAAACGAATCCTGGTTTACTGGAAGGTATACATACAATCTTCATCGGGTTCTTTAGAACAATATGAGTTTCATGTCCTTCTTTAGGTTTAGGCCATGCTACTTCTGATATCAAGTCCTCGCCCGAGTTCAGTCTTATATGATATACTTCTTGAGCCATGACTTATCCTTTCAATTCAATCTTATATACCTTGAAAGAGAACTTTTCTTCGGTATATAACTTTATTCTTTCTGCAAAATGTTTTAGAGTGTAATTCTCATGTTTCTTATATCTCATGTCATCTGCGATATCAAATAACTGAGCGGAATCTTTCGTTTCACTAGTACGTAATCCACGTCCAATGGACTGTAGATTTCTTATCCGAGACTTAGACGGAGAAGCAAATATAATGTTATGCAGGTTTCTAATATTGATGCCAGTGCTGAAAGTGCCAAAACTAGCAACAATAATCGCATTAGTTTCTTTTTCAACAATGTGTCTGATTTCTTCTCTGATTTCAACGTCTGTATCTCCACTTACGAAAAATACCTTTCTGTCAGCTCCAACTCTCTTATTAATTTGATCGTGGAGTATCCGTCCATGCTTGTCAACGTACTGGTAGAGGACGAGTGTGTTACCAGATAAGGAAACCGCGAGGTTAGATATGAACTTGTTCCGTCCATCGTTAAGGACCAAGTATTCAATTTCCTGCTGATAAGTAAATCCTTTCGCAGCCTGACAGATAGACTCACTATGTCGAAGAAGAAGGCACTTGATTTGGAACTCAGCCAAGTGTTTAGCGTCCATGAGTTCTTTGGTAGTAATGACCTTGCGAACTGATCCGAATAGTCCTTCAAGAACAAGTCTGTGTGTTTTTGTTCCATCAAGAGTTCCTGTAGTGCCAATTCTGTATTTTGCATTTGTTAGTCCTGTCATAATATCTGTAAGAGACTTGGCCTTGAACTGATGTGCTTCATCGCCGATAACAAAATCAAATTGTGCGAACCACTTCTTGGGCATCTGGTAAATAGATTGCCAAGTTGAAATTGTCAGGAACTTGTTTGTATCTTTTTCCTGACCCTGATAGATTTTGTGTATGTTATCATCAACATTCCAATCATTCGTAGCACTATAATCTTTGAAGTCCGACGTTAGTTGTTCTACTAGTGATATCGTCGGAACGACTATCAAGCCTTTTTTCAATCCTCTATGTGATAGAAAACGAGCCAAAAGATAAATAATAAGAGACTTACCACTTGCAGTGGGGCTAAGTAGTAAAGTCCTTCGTGTACGAATAGCATGAACGAATGCATCCAACTGATAATCTCTTGGAGCATGTTTCGGCCTTATTTTATCTACAAATTCGTTAGCCTCTGCTAAAGAAAATTCCTCATCATAACTTTCGTTTTCATATTCCCATTCGTAGTTTCGTTCTTCACAAAACTTAGCAACATAAGGTACAAGTCCGCGATATAGTTGTTTGTTTCTTACATCAAACAATCTTATGCGGCCATCCCATAATCTAGCCTTATATTGAGGCGTAAACTGGTGTCCTGGTACCGTAAATGTGAAAGCTTCTCTAAGTTCATATGATATATCATCATCACATAAAATAGTCACGTAAGCTTCATTCACATTGAGTATTTCAACTCTATTATCCATTCTTTTTCCATTGCACAATGGTAGAAGGACTGACACCCAGTGCTTTCGCTGCCGCACGACCTGAACTGTAAGTCACACCACGAATGGTAACAGGTCTGCTTCTAGATGCTGCCCTCTGTTCAACATGCTCACGCTTATATGTATAGCCAGCGGTTCGCTTGTTTCCCATCATTCTCTCACGCGCGGCTTGTTTCCATTCCTCGGTGTGCTTCAAACCATAGAACGGGTTCTTATTGCCCGTCTTATGATCCTTGTTAGATGCAGTCATTAGATCGTCTTCGGTAATAGGATGAGTTGCCATCCAGTTACGAAGATCCTCTATAAACAAATCAACTTCCACCAATGAACCTTTCCCACGCCATGTACTCCTTCAATTGCCAAGTTCTATTGTTCAATTCTTTCAGAACGTTTTTGCAGAACTCAACAATTTCTTCATGCATAACTTTCTTTAGTAGTATGTTATTTAGTTCAGTATCAGAATCAAGATAATGCTGCAAATCTGCGCGAAGCACCTTCTTCATCATTGGTTCTAGTCCGTACTTCTCTAAATCTTCTGGATTATTCAAATCACCAGAATAGTATTCCCACTTTATCTTACGCCGTGAGTTATATTCTGCTAAGAACTTCTTGACAAGGAGATTGTGATGTGTCATGATACGCAAATACTTCGCATGAAGTTTTGGTATGTTAGCCATTGCTTTCTGAGGTTCAGTCTCATCATAGCCTGCATCTTTTACCCACTCTTCCATTAGAACGTCAATACTCACTGGCGGTTTCATAGTTTCTCCATCACAAAAAATGTATATTACTATACTACGTTTTTAGGTAAAAGTCAACTACAATCTTTCAAAATTGAAGATATCGTATCTGAATGTTAGATCGGCTGTAGGAGTCGTATCGGCTGAATTTGTTGTACCGAACTGAATGCCGCCAAGACTGACAGGAAAAACGTTTTTGAACTTGATACGAATGTTAGGAATATTGGCATTGGTATTCACAGTCAACATTCCGTCTTGATATGGAGATGCGTCTCTATCATTGTATTTGATGTATTGTTTAGCACTTTCGGGTCTTGTGAGTGAAACAATCCACTTGTATGTTTCTTCCCAAACTCTCAAGTCTTCGTCAATCAAGAATGAAATTGTAAATGGTTCAAAAGACATCTTTGTTGGATGACGGAAAGTATTTGAGAAAGGAGTAGGTACTTCAATTTCACTAGATGAGACTCCAGGAAGATTAATACTCTGGCAAAAATATTTTGCAAAGGGAAGATTGGGAATGACAAATGTATATCTAGTTGTCTGTAGAAAACTAGTATTGTCTGGTATAGTAGTTAGAAATGATTCTGTTGACATTGAAGTACCTCTGTACTATTTATAAAAGAAAAGGGCAGCATTTCTGCTGCCCCAATCTCTGTCTTGCCCCGACAATCTTATGATTACATAAGGTTGCGAACGCGGAAGATACGATAGTAGTTGTTTGTACGGGCTGTAAGAACGCCAAGACCAGCAGTTGTACCCTGAGCGAATGGGTTTGCTACCATGCCGTAACGTGTCTTGAAGCCGATCTTTGGCTGGAATGTATCCTGACCGATAGCGCGAACCATCTGGAGAGGAACGTATGGGCAGTAGAACAAGCCTGCGTCATAAGGAGAAGTACCCTTATAACCAACTAGAACTAGTTCGTCGCCATTTGAAGAACCGCCGAAGTATGGGTCGATATAGACCTTCACACGGCCGTGCATAACACCAGCGAATGTGTTGCCTGTATCGTCAACTTCTAGGTTAGCCTGTAGAGCAGGTGTGTAGTCAAGAACGCCAGCCATTGCAAGAGCAGAAGCAACGTCAGAAGATAGGATTAGGGTATTACCCTTACCACGACGAGTTGCCTTAGCAATTGCGTTGCATTCACGCTCAATCTGGAATACAAGACCCTTGAACTTTTCAACTGACCAACGGCCGTTTGAGTCTGTGTCAAGATCGAATGTACCAGAAGTTGTTGTACCGTAAGCAGCACCAACTACAGCCTGTTCGTAGATTGTACGAATGACTTCACGGTTGATTTCAGCTAGGATTTCTGTAGACAGAATGTTTGCAAGTTCTGTCTCAGCGTCAAGACCGTGAACAGCCTTAAGATCCTGAGCCAATTCCATTGTGTACTCAGCCTTTAGAGCGCGTGAGCGGGCTGTTACAGTTACCTTCTCAATTGAGAAAGCCATTTCAGCGAATAGGTTTGAACCTGAGTCACCAAGGGCTTCTGCTCTAGCAGTTGACATACCGTTAGCAGTTGTAAATAGTGAAGAGTCTAGAACGTTTGAAACTGGGTTTGTACCTGTCTGTAGTGAACCACCAACAGTGTCGCCAGCCTTGTTAGAAGATGAGAAGCGAGTATTAGCTTCGTTGAAGAAAGCTTCTGTACCGTTCTGATTGTCATACTTTGAACGCATAGCGAAGATAAGTCCTGTTGGACCTGTCATTGGCTGAACGCCGCAAACGTCATAAGCAATCAACTTTGGTAGAGAACGACGAACCAAAGAAATAAGAATTGGGTCATAGTTCTGAACATATGTACCAGTTGCGTTTGTTGGAGCGGATTCGTTAAGCTGACGGCCTTCTTCTGCCATAGCCTTTTCCTGGTTCTCAAGAATGATGGCTGTAACAGCACGACGGTAAGAGTCCTTAATCTTTCCTGCACCTTCGTGGTCCAATACTGGAGACCACTTCTGTTCTAATTGTTCTGTAAGATACATTTAATTTCTCCTTTTGAGATATCTTAGTATTATTTATTGTTTTCCATTACTTAGGAAGTGATTTACCAAGTGCGCGAACGTACTTGTTCATTGGTGTATTTTCCTCAGAAATCATTGTCTGACCTTCTGTACCTGGTACAATTGTATCAAGTTCGGTCTGAGCATTTACTGATGTTGGGAAATAGCTTTCGCGCAATGTCTGAATCTTCTTTGCATATGAAGAAGCATCTACAAATTCAACGTTCTCTGAAAGCTGCTTTAGCTTCTCAGCCTGAGTTGTTGTTAGACCTTCAGTCATGGCGTGCATAACTTCGTTCTTATAACTCTCAGATAGAACCTTTGTCAATTCAACATTACGTTCAATTTCTTCATTTAGCTTGGACTCAAGTTCTTCAACCTTGTTACCAAGTTCTTCAACAACTGAAATCTTGTCTTCTGGAATATCAATGTAGTTCTCAGCAAATAGCTGACGTAGGCCAGAAATGAAGTCTTCTGTTAGTTCTGTACGAAGACCGGCTTCGATAGCCACTTCGTTGTCAGACACCCACTGCTCAACCACATAGTTTAGATAGTCATCAACATTAGATGACAACTCTTCCTTAATTGTATTTACTTCCTCTTCTAGAGTAGCAGCATATGCTTCTTCTAGACGAGCAATTTCAGACTGCATCTTAGCTTTAACAGCAGCCTCGAAAATTGTTACGGCCTTTTGCTTAAATTCCTCTGATAGGTCTTCGCCAGCAAATAGAGCCTCTACGTGTTCGTTCATGTCTACTTCGTAGTCATAGTAAGGAACTTCTTCTGCTTCTTCTGAAACAAATTCAAAGTTTTCTTCGATTGCAGCAACGATCTCTTCTTCGGAAGCGCCTTCTTCAATCATCTGGTCGATGAAGGCTTGGAGTTCTTCCGTCATTTCGACGTTTTCATCCATTTCTTCTTTCTCTTCTTTTTCGTCTTCCTTTTCTTCGTGCTTGGCTTCCTCTAGAACTTCATCTTCTAGTTCTAGGTCTTCTTCCATTACTTCCTTCTGAGCGGGCATAGCTGGAACTGCGCCCTTACGTGAAGGTGAAGCCTGAGATGTGTCCTGCTTCATTGTAGCAGCCTTGGCGCCGACATTATCGCCTTCGCCTGGCTTCTTTGGTGCATCTGCAACCATTGTAGCGTCATTGCTCATTGGACTTGGCTCAACGCCGCCCTTTGCGCCGCCACCTGGCTTTAGAGTGGCCTTGTTTGGATTTGAAGACTTGGCATCACGATCTGGTGCCGAATCATTAGATTCGTTCATCAAGATTGACTTTGCCACTTCTGTTAATGACTTACCCATATGAGAATACTCCTTTTTCGTATTATTTATAATTCTTTAAAGTTTAGAGATAAAGTTTTCAAAGAGACGTAGTGCTACTGCCTCAATTTCATTTTTAGATGCTTCTTTGATTTGCTTTTTAGCCATCTCAAATTGCACTTCTTTCCAACCTGTGTCCGTTAGAACCCACTCTGCGTTTTCCATAATGCCTTGTACAAAAGCATTTGGAGCAGATGGATCAGCAACGATATCGGCCGCTGTAGCCAAATGAAAATCGTCCTGAACAAGTTGATATCCGTTGTGTGGCTTTAGAGACCCTACGCCTCTGGTTGACACACCCAAACTAGCACCGCCGTCTAGTAAACTCTTCACAATCTTTCCGTTAGGAGTATCCATAATCTTTGCTTTACCCATGATATTATTGCCATCTGGATAGAGCTTGGTAATCATGTGTGATACACGATCCAAATTAATAGTTGGAGAATCAGGATGACCTAACTCACCAAACGCACGGTTCTTGTTTACATATTCTCTATTATAACGCTCTACTTCCTTGTTTAGAACGTCAAATGGATATACACGACCGTTGCGATTCTTTGTTTCGGCTTGCATGAAGATGCCTTCGATGAACATCTCTTTCTGACCAGTCTTTTCGTTCATTTCCGTTAAAAAATTAACGTGACTTACTTCTTCTTTAATGAGTTTCATAGCCCTAAAGCCTTCCTCTTTCTTAGTGATCTCTGGCGCTTCATCAATGCGCGGTTCATTTTAGACTTACGCTTAATCTTTGCTCTTCTGGCACCCATCTTTCTACGACGGCGTTCAGCAGGAGACATACGCTGTAACTTACCACCACGCAAAGTCATGCCAGCAACATTAGATACTTTCTTGCGGCGCTGGATTTTGCCGCCACGAATACGAGCCTTGATAATCTTGATACGGGCTTCGTCTAGTTTTTCTTTTTCTTCTTCGCTCATATAATCAGCAACAGAGTTTAGATAGTCTGCGGCTTTTGTAATCTTTGATTGAGTCCAGGCTTCTAGTTCTTTGTTGCCTTTAATTTTTGATATGATGTTTTTAGCATCTTTTGTAATGGCATTCAATTCCGAACGAGCCATAGAACTTTCTTCGCCGCTTTCTACATCATCTTCGACTAGACCTCTTTGCTGTAAATTCCAAGATGGCTTATCTAGACCTTGCTCGGTCATCTTAGCGGCAGTCATCTTCTTGGCTTCTTCCAACTTTTTAGCCATAATCAATTCAACTGTTTCTTCAAGAATAGAATCAGCAGAAACGAAATCTCTATTTACAATTGAATTGACTAACTTAATCATGGAAACGGACCCTTCTTATTGAATGCATATGGATCTGCGGTCTGACCAGCATCAAAGTCTTCGTTGTTCTTTCTTAGATCGATGAACAATGTAAAGGCATCATTGTTCTTATTGTTATTGATTGACAATAGAATGTCGCCAGTTGTTGCATCGCTTTCCATAGGAATGATTGCACCATCACCCATGCTTTGGAAGTCATAATCAAATGAACCTGAACCAATGGTTACGATTTCAGCATTTGATGTGCCTGCCCACTGTATAGTGATATAACTGTTGACCTTTGCATTACCAAAGATGCGCTTGATTGTTGTTCTGTAGCTTGACTTTGGATCGACATTGGATGACATGATGTAACCATTCGTATTCAACGCAAATGCAAGTGAAGATACATCTACGAGAGTAGAATTGGCCACAGCGGTGCCATCAGAAAGGAACACATACTTGATTAGTGACCTTTTATTTCCATCAATAATTCTTTGACCTTTTAATACGTTTGCCATACTACTGCCTTACTGCGAATGATACTATCTTGTTTAACTGTTCTTCGCTCTCATTCATCATCTTAATCATCTTTTGCTTGTTCTTGGTATTAAGGGACTCATAGAGCGAAATAACTTTATTTGCTTCTTCATTATTTAGCACAAATCGGTTTCCATTCAGATTAATCTCAACGGATTCTGTCATAGCAGCCTGGGCTTGCCATGCTCTACGTTCATAAGAAGCCAATCTAGAACGTATTGCATCTGCATCACCTTCTCTTTTCGGACCAGATATAGCCAGCTTTAGACCTGGCGTCAAAGATGTTAATTCTTTAGCACCTACATCAACAGCTAACGCTGGCAACTTAAACGGCTTTCTTGGTGGTTTTGGCGGCTTTGTATCTTTTGATTCACGCTTTTTTGCATCTTTTTCATTCTTAGCAGGTTTATTTGCTGGTTGATCTTGTGTCTTTGCCCACTTTTCAGCATCTTTCCAAGGTTGATTTTCAGGTTTCTTTAAAGGAGAAGGTTGTGAAGATGGTTCTTGAGTTGGAGCAACATCTGGTTTATTACCTGGTTTTGCAGCAGGCAACTTTCCAGGAAACTCAGGTCTGGCAGCTGGTTTTGGTTTATATGCAGGCGCTTCTCTATTAGGAGAAGTTTTTTTATCGGGCTTTATTTCAGGCACATTTGCCGGTGTAGTTGGTTTTAAAGGTTGTTTAACATCAGGTTTAACTTCTGGAGGATTAAAACGAGATGGTTTTGGCTGTTCAACAGGTTTTGGTTGTTCTACTGGCTTCTGAGGTTTTGGTTGCTCAACTGGCTTTCTTGTTGGCGGACCAGAAGGCTTTCTTGGAGATGGTTCGTATCTGCCTGGACCTCTTGGAGAAGGACCATCATCTCTTCTTCGTCTATCTGGAGTTTCCGCAGGATCTTTTCTTTTTGGAACAAATCTTTTTGGTGGACCAGATGGTTTAATTTTTGTTGCTGTAGCTGCGCTTCCACCTAAAGGTTTTACTCTAACTGCGCCACCAAAAGCACCACCTCCATATGGAGTAAACTGGTGTCCTGTAATACCAAACACTCTACTTTCCCAAGAATCAATATCATCTTCATTCAAAGTTTGAAGATTGCTTCTAAAGCTTTCTCTCACACCTTTGGCCATAGCCATGTTTGCATCGCGTTCATACTTCTGTCTTCTTGCTTCGACGCCAGTTGTGTATGGCTTATCTTTAAGATCCGAAGAAACGTTTAACTTGGCTTTTTCTCTTTCCAGTGGCTTCAACTCTTTTGAAATTTCATCTTCATCTTTCTTAGCAGATGAATTAGAATCATTACCACCAACAACGTTTCTCACAACACCTCTAACGATATCGCCTAACCAAGTTTCATTAATTCCAATCTCGCTGAATGGAATAGAAACATACTTGTCGATAGCCTGTGCATAATACAATGCAACTTTTTGACCATCAGGAAATACACGAATAGCCTTACGCTTCAATAGAAGAACAGATGGTGTTTCTTTTTGAGAGTAACCATATCTCTTGACTCTAGGATCCATCTTTGTGAGATAATCTTTTGTGTCAACTACAACAGATTCCTTCATCACATTCTGCTTAACTTTCTGATAAACAGGTTGATTAGAAAGAACCTCAGACATAAGAGCATCAAGCAAGTTGAGAAGCATACGCTTTTCCTGTGCAGTCATCTTATCGACTGGCTTATCAAGAGCGCGTTTTAGTGAAGTTAATTTCTTAGCATCAAACAGACCAGCACGAACAAGAGCGGCTAACTTTTTAGTTTCCGCTTCTTCTTTTTCCGTAATGAGATTGTATTGTTCTCTTAGGTCTTTGATGCTTTTCATGATGTATTATTCCTTTGTCTTACCAAAGTAGTTCTGAGCAATAACAGACTTGCGTTCTTCCAACTTCTCTACAGCCTTTGTAGAAAGAGCGTTGGAAAAATGATTACGCATTTCGTCTAGGTTATTTGCTAGAACACTATCTAATGCTTTGTTTACTGACATTTTGTTTGACTCCTAACCAGTTCTTATATTTATTCTTCTATTAACTCGCAGTGGAATAAATTGATTATTCCATAGACTTTATTGCTAACAACAGTGACATCTAATTGATGGGGTCCTGAAATAACTTTTACTCTTGAACCTCTTGGTAATAATGTTTCTAATTCACCAGGATTTGATGAAATTGCATCGGTATAAATTGATCTCTGTCCCTTTTTAACCTCTATCTGCAATACTACAGGTGCATCATTACCTTCTGTAAAACTGCTTATAGCAACATCATAACTTAGAGATGTAGAAATATATCCTCTAAAGATATAATCTGAGCCAGGTTTTATTTTCTCTGGCCTATATCTTTCGCTCAGACCTGTGTAAACCGTATAGTCAAATGGTGCTTCTGTGTTCTCAAAGGCTGAGTCTATGTTATCTACATAGTTTTCCAATTGACTCGCTTCATCATCTGACATATCTGGTTCGTGACCCATATACAAAAATCTGTTGATGTATTCATACCCGTCAGCAGTATAATAACCTATAGCACTCAGTTCATTGTCATCAAACATTCCAGCGTTGTAAAAGTTGTAAAGTTCTTTATTTACTTTTAACGCTTCTTTTTCTTTGGTAGAAGTAATCTTCTTGTCTTCCTTTTCACGACCATTTAAAGTCTTAGCGTAAAAACTAGTTTCGTCTTTTTTCTTCGGCGCGCCAAAAGTTGCAAATCCCTGAGAAGGTGATAGAGATTTGGAATACGAGGCTTGAACTTCTATACGACTTTTATAAGGAACTAGTCTGTCATTATCTACAACGTAAGCAACTTCTCCCTTGCTATTTGCATAACGACCAAATCCCATATAAGTCAAGCCAAGTTTTCTGGCTTCCATTGAAGCGGCTGTCTTAGGTTCTGATTTAACCTCTGCGGCTAAACTTTCTTCTAAGTATTCGTTAAATCTCTTCAACGGGCTGGCTCCAAAGTATCATTGACAAATCTACGACGATTGCGCTCACGGTCGGCATCCATTCCCATATCTAGTGGATCCATTTCATCTTTACCTGTGCCGTCTTGTACTGGCATTTGTTCTTGCGGTACACCCTGCTGTGCCATATATTGCTGCATCATTGCCTCTTGTGGAGTCGGCGGAACAATATTTGGAGTAGGTGCAGCAGGCATTTCAGGTTGCAATGGATTACCTTGGTCGTCTGTTGGTATTGGATTTCCATTTTCGTCTGTAGGCGTTGCCGCAGCTTTTTCTTCTTCAATCTGAGTATTGATTTCTTCAATGTCTTCATCATTCAACATAAGAATATTCTTACGAACCCACTGCATAGAATAATAACGACCAACATATGGATCAACTGCCTGTAGAGTGGCAATACGGTTCATAAGAAGTTCCGATTCTTTCAACTCATCAAAGTTGTTATCCTTCTTGAAGTCATAGTAGATATCTTCTTTGAACTCTTTCCATTCTTCTTCGGTACAAACTTTCTTGAGTACCAATTGAACACGAAGAATGTCATCAAATAGCGTAGCAAACTTATTGCGTAGTCTGTCAATGAACTTTGAAAACTTTAGTTCTTCTCTAGTAATTTCTGTTGAGCGACCTAGAATGCCGCCACCTGGTTGCTGTTCTAAGCGACCAATAGGAACACCAAGTGCTTTGTACAACTTGCGTTCAAAATACTTTACATCTTCCAATTCGCCAAGATTCTGGCCGCCAGGAAGAGTTGTGATTTCTGTGCCTTTACCGCCTTCACGACGAGGAAGCCAGAAATCTTCTAGCATGGAAAGATGCTTACGGTCATCTTTGATTTCACCAGTCGTGCTGTCGTAAACTAACTTGTTACGATACTTGGTCATGATATCTTTTAGATATTGTTCAGCCTTGATTGTTGGCATGTTACCAACATCGATATAGAAAATGCGGCGCTCGGGCGCGCGAGAGAGACGATAGATTACTGTCGCATCTTCAATCATTCTCAAGTTGTTTAGCGGTTTGATGGCCTTATGCAGATACGAGAGAACCATCGCTCTCTTGCTATCCATTAGACCTGAATTGACATTAATGATTGCATCTACGGCAATCTTTGCGCCCAAGTTAGAATGTGCGCCAATAATACCACGTTCATTGTAAAGATAGTATTCATTAATCTTACTAATAACGTCAATAGTTGTACGAGGATCTTTTGTCTTTTGAATTTCGCGGATCTTACGAATACGACGAGGATCAATATACCTGAGTTCTAAAATGCCTTCGGCTGATCTCTTTTCATCTATGATAACATGGTAGAACATGCGACCGTCAACATACCAACGACGGAATGTTTCATGACCCATATTACCAAAGTTTAACAGCTTTAGAGCAGTATCAAACTCATCTCTAATCTTTTTCTTTACCGATTCTGGCTGCTTCAAATCATCCATGTTAATTTCCACAGCTTTATCTTTAGCTGTGTTAACAATGGCCTCATTGACAATTTCATCAATGGCCGTTTCCAATTCTGGTTGCATTGACATTTCACGATAACGTGTAATAAGCTCAATTTCGTTTCTGACTACACCGTCCAAATCAACATAGGTGCCATAATAAGCACCTGATTGAATGGTTACAGCACCATCGTCATTCTGCGGTAATGCGAATGTTTTATTAGTTTCGTCTGGAGAAGCATTGTCTTGCTTCGTTTTTTTACGTGAAATTTCAAAGCCAAAAAGTTGTACCACCAATTACCTCCAATGAAGATAAGGGGAGAGAAAAACTCTCCCCTCTTCTTATATATTAAGCAGAACCTACAGGATTGCTTCTGCGAGGTTGAATGCCAGGAGAACCATTAGATAGATTACTATCTGTTGTATCAGACTCCCACCACTGATAAGCAAATGTTACAGCATATTCTTCGATTGTATCATTTGCACCCCAATCTAGTTCGATTGGTGAAACATCAATTGGGAACATACCAACAAACTTATATACCTTTAGGATTTCATCTGCTTTACCAAACTGCGTTACTAGACCATCTTGCTGATACTGTGATGGGCTTACATAGTTAGCAGAACGAAGATTGGCAACGTGTGAATTAAGTCTGCTCATCCAAAGTTCGAAGGCATTGCGAATTACAAAGTCTTCGTCATTGATGATGGTTACTGTCCATTCGGTAAATGTACGATTACCAGCAAACTTTAGTTCACGACCAAAATAATTTACGGGTACCTGGTTCACAGTGGAACCAGGCAACTGAGCGGCGCGACACATGAAGTTATACTTAATACCTGCTGTGCCGAGAAGATTGCCAAGAAAAGGTAGTTCGCAGTTGAACAGGTTTGGGCGGGCGCCGTCACCTGTCATCTGTGATCTGAATTCTTGTACGTTAAATGAAGCCATTTTAATTTACTCCTTTTGAATATTTATTATGCATCAATGATTAGAAGCGGCCAACAACTTCTTCGAAGGCTACACCAGTTCTTACAGCTATAAAGTTCAACTGGATAAAGTTGATGCTTCTAGCTGGCTTGATGTAAATGTCGCCAACAAATTCGTTACGGTCGATTACTTCAGGAGTATTGTTTGTTTCGTCGCAAACTACACGGAAGTCAAAGATACCACGACGACCCTGTACATCGCGTAGGTATGGTTCAATTAGAGCAACAAACTGTGCGCGTGTAAACTCATCGTTGAACTCAAACAAGCTGTACTTAGCAGCACGGGCAATTGCCTTTTCGAGAACAATGAAGAGACGGCGAACGTTGATACGATCAAATGCTGATGGTTTACTCAACATTGTCTTGTCGCCGTAAAGAACAGTTCCTTCGCCACGGAATGTAACGATAGGATTAATACCGTTCTTGTATAGTTCGTCGCGGTCTGTCTTGTCTGGATTGAAAGACAACTTAACAATATTTTTAAGTTGACCACGATTAAATCCTGCTGGTGAGTACCATGGATCACGTTCAAAGTCTGTTCTTACGCAAAGACCAGCAATATCACCGTTCAATGGTACCCAACGGTATACATTGTTATACTTGTCGAACTGATACTTCCAAGAAGAATCCATTACAGCATAAGATGTTGAACGGTTCATTGCTGTTCTGTATGCAATGACATTGTTAGCAGCTTCGGATGTACCGACTGAAACAACGTTAGCTCTTGTTGGTGAGCAGAATACAACGCAGTCCTTACGATATTCTGCAAGGTTGTCAATGCAGTGTTGAACAACTGCTAGGTTTGCTGCACCAGTAACAATTAGAGAAACATCAATTTCTTCTGCATTTGAGAACTTATCATAAGCTGTGATGCGATCAGAGTCGGAAACTGCACCAACTGTACCACCAGAAAGTGATACGGTGTATGAAGATGCACCTTGTGAGAATGTAGTGCCTACAGCAGAACTTCCCCAGTTTACGGAATCTGTCGCATTAGATGAAGGATCTTGTGCGTGATTAATTATATAAACATATTTTGAACGATCATTAATTACATTAACATAATAGTTTGAAGAACCTTCAGATGTAATAGCATCTGATGCTTTTGATACAAATGCAAACTTTTCAAGAATTGTATTTGCCACACCTGTAAATTTACCATCTTCATCGATAACGATTAAGTGAAGTTCATCTCCTGTACCGCCAACAGAGGCAGCATATGTGGAAGTATTTGGCGCACTATCAAACTGTTCAGCATACGTCCAAGCAGACACATTCCAATTTGCGCGAGATTTATATGCTGTGTCTGCATACATAGAAACTTTTAAGCTGTTTCCTATGTCACCAGCATATCTAGCTGCAAACATACCAGCAGAGTTAGCTGCTTCCATATTAATATAGTTAGTTGTGTAATCATCGGTATTTTTAATTAAAATACCGTTACCAATAGAAGCATTCTTTGCTGTTGCTGTGCTTGCTGCACGAACAATCTTAAGGTTACGAGCATAAGCTAAGAAGTTGGCTGCTGTAAAAAATTCAGTGAAGTTATTGTTATCTGGCTTACCAAATGTGTCTACCAACTCAACTTCTGAAGAAATTGTGCGGATTTCTTCTAGTGGTCCCCAGATAAAGTTACCTACGAAAGCACCTTCGGTTGTGCCTACGGCTGGGACAATAGTTGTTAAGTCAATTTCAGATACATTTACGCCTGGTGACAATTGAAATGGCATATTGTTTCTCCTTTACAAGAATTATAATTCATTCTTTACATTATTTAGAAAAACGAGTATTTATAGCTTATTAGACCAGTTTAGATCGTCAAAAGGATATGTCCTACCACGATCTTCAATCCAAAGATCACCCGAAGCGTCTTTTTCGCTTGGATTGTCTATACCATTATCTATAATTCCAAATGGTACAATATCCTGATCCATTACATCAAATAGTTCTTTCTGCAAAGTCTGTCTGATATCGTTCTGGATATTTTCCTTAAAGTATCTTTGACCTGTCAGCCAGCCAAAATGAACCAGCGTCATAGCCAAATCGTCGTTATTGCCCTCTTCGGCCTTGAAAGTCTGCTTGTCGGCCGAAAAAGTAGTCAATTCCATGATAGTCTGTTCGTCGTTTACGATAAGTTTGTCGCTCTCAACTAGAGTTTTAAGATTGGTACAACCTATCATTTTGGTCTGCTTAGACGTTTTTAGACCAAAGGCAATCTTCTTTTTGAATCCAGGAGACTGTTGCTGACCCTGCTTACCCTTCATTTCAATCTTGATTAGATTTTCATATGCGAAGTCATTATGTATGATGTCAGACACTTGTAGTCCGATGGAATTAATTTCAACCAAAATAAAGGCTTCGTTATATGCTTTTGCCGTCTGAACTATAATGGTTGGAAATAACATTGGCGATATCTTGTTGTCTCTGAAAATTGCTACCTGACGATAGGGTATCTCAGATACATCTATGATAGAGAATGTGGAATAGTCTAGTCCTTGACCTTCGGCTACGTCTACTGTCATACAATAAGTTTTGCCTGATTCAGGCTTCTTATAGATTTTCAGATGACCTTCAGTCGCAATAGGATTATGCCAGACCAGAGAACGCAACTTGACTGGATGAATAAGTGTGTTTGTAGAACCAATGAACTCACACTCAAACTCTTGACGGAACTGGTCGGCTGAGGTGTTACGAATAGTCTGTTCTTTCCACTCTTCGGTTCTACCTGGTACCATGCTCCAGTGGATTTCGATTGGTTTGTATTCGCTTTTGTGCTTGATAGCATCTTCCCACATACGATAGAACAGATTTAGACCGTTTGGTGTAGAAACGATAATAACCTTTGTTGTCTGACCAGAAGAAATCGTAGGATAGGTAGACATGAAGAACTGTTCGGCAATGTTGTTTGGAACGAATGCGAACTCATCAAGGAAGATTATGTTGAAAGACCGACCACGAACAGATGAACCAGATGTGGAATCAGCCACCGCTCTAGAGCCGTTGGCTAGTTCAATTGAACCTTTGTTCCATTCTTTGACGCCTTGCTGGAGAAAGCGCGGTAAGTATTCAAATGCTAACTGTAGACGACCCATGATTTCGCGGGCTGTAGCAGATTTGTTGGCCAGAATTGCTATGTTAACATTTTGATTGAACAGAATATAGTGTAGCAAATATGCAACAGATGTGGTAGTCTTACCTACCTGACGCGGCAACTTGCAGATAGAAAATCGATTTTCATGAAAAGTTGTGAGCATTTCTTTTTGGAAATCCCACATCTCAAATGGCATAAGACCATGATCCACGTTGATGATACGCATATATGTGCAGGCAAAATACACAGGATCAGCAGCACACTTTATAAACTCGTCTATTTCATGCTGAGTGAAGGCGTGCTTGTAATCTTCTTTAGGTAAGTTTGGGTTATTATTATAACCTTTTGTCATAGATGCGCGTGTGTTCCACCAATCATATTAGGTTTAATTTTTCTACTCTGTAATGTTTGCGACATTGAAGGAAGATGTCCCGAACCTATAAAATATACACCAGCAGGAGCTTTGTCCATTAAATAATTTTCTCTTTCTAATTGAACTTGTCTAGCCATACGACCCATTCCAGTATCCGGATTATTATTGCCTTCCCAAGTTTCTTTTGTGCCTTGACTTAAAAACTTTTTTATATGTTCCGGAGTTGCCCTCTTTTGACCCATTTTTTGAAAATGAGAACCGGCTTTACCAAGAAAACGATCAACAGCACCTTCAGAAGTTGGAGCATCAAATATTTTAGTGTGGTGTTTAATAAGAGCATCACGAAGAGATAGTTTATCATCAGAAAGTTTATCTGCTATAGTTTTTTCTTGATCGCTACCAGGTAAATTTCCAAACAAATTAGTCAAATGATGGTGTGGTGTATATCTATTGCCTTCTTTGTCTGTATAAAGATTCTTATTAATTAAATCTTCATCAAAAGAACCACGAGATTCTGCATTACCAGTAATTGGTTTTGTAACATTAGCATCGCCACCATTACCTTCATCCCAATGACCATGTTGTGTGATATGCTGTTGAATTAAAGATGATGTTTCTTTATCATGAGTAGGAGTAACACCATGTTGAATTCCAACAAAAATTTTATTGCCATGAATTAAAACGCCACGACTATTAGCAGGTTCTTGTTTTGCTTCTTGCTGTTCTTTTAAAAACTGCTTAAACGTCCTCATTCTTCTGCTCCTTAATCTTTTTTAACAAGTCGGCAGTAGTGCCAACAAAAATGGCTTTATCTACATTTACAGTAGGATCATCTTTCTTTTGGCCACTCAACTCTTTAGTCTTCTTCTGTAGATCGTATAGGTCTTTGGTAGTATCAGCAACGGTTCTCATCATGGTTGCTAGAACTTCATACGCGCGTGGAGATTCTGACTCTTTGGCCAAATCAGTCAAACTTTCCATCGCTTGATTACCTTTGTTTATCAAGTCACGGAAAGTTCTGCGAGAAAGATTGTAATCTGCATCCGCATCGTTTGGTTCGTGTGGAGTATTGACTATAACTTCCTGTTCTTTCTTAGGCGGTATAATCTCTACAGCATTTTCTATACCAAGAGCATCACTTAATGCATTATGTGTTTTACTCATTTATTTCTGGCCATTCCTCAATTTGTACATCATATCCATAATCGTTTCCTGGTTGAGCAGTGATTGGATCAGGTTCAATTGTAATCTTAGACAACTTCAACGGTGATATATCAAAACTATCTATCTGATATCTAGCATTAGATGATAGTGCGCGAATAGTATTGTCTATCTTGAATTGTCCTTGAACTGCACCCAATGCAAGTTTACCAGTATTTGCTGTCCAACTCAATATGACTCCATAAGCATTCGCGCTCTCATAACTGCTACCTTGATAAGCAATATCCTCTTGCTGAAATGTTCCGCTATTTCCAGAAACAAGATTCATGCGCGTAACATAACCCGCTTTCAAAGATGGATCGTTGAATATGTTTGCGATGACCTTGCGAATAATCTTTGGATTTGTTACTGGTCCATAGAAATGTGCCTTCATCGTAAATGTGAGAGTCCATGTTACAAATCTTACAGCATCAAAATTGCCTTCATGTTCTATGTTGTTTGTAACTGTATTAAGAATGATAGGCACATCTTTGAGAACACCGAGAGATGAAACAGGATCAATTGTAGCTGTATAATCTGGATTGAAATACGGCAAAATTTGTTCTATAATTTGTGTGCCGTCATCAATATTTCTGGCATACAAATTGAGTTCAAACGTCAAATCATATGGAACAGCCATATAAGATGACTTAGCTGATGTACTAGAATTACCTTTAGCCATCTTTAATAGTGAGTTTTGTTTTCTTGTTGCGTCATAAGCTATTCCAGTCAACTCGAAAGAAAGTCTTGGAAGTCTTGTCTGAATCTGTCTCTGCAAATCTGGATCAGCACGAAGACGAGACACATATTTTTCTTTTGGTGCATATGTGATAGGCACTTTCATGCGTTCAATCTCAGCACCAGTATCTTTGTTTGTTTTTACCAGTGTGATGTTATTGAACATTGTACCAAAAAGCACAACATATTTTCTTGTTAGTTTATGATAGAAATGTGTTCCGAACATTATGGCATTCCAAATGGATTGATTTCTGATAGGTCTATAAACAACGCGGCCTCAGTCTGTATTTCTTTATTGTCGTAGTCATCATAGAACGTATAATCACCAAGAATATCTGTGGATGTTACAACATAGAGTGCATTAGATGTATTACCTCTAAGATTTGTGGCTGTAGCAAATGTACCTACAATATTGTGTAGTGTTAGAACTTTTGATATTGGATCAAACTCTGTTACTATTGCTTTTGTATTCGATGTTGATACATTAGAACCTTGATAAACTAGTTCTCCAGATAGATAGTTGCCTGAACCTGTGCCAAGATTTAACTGTATAGTATATGATGCATCTTTCTCAACATCATCAATTTCTTCCACACCAGTGTCAAAGTTTTCATCAGAGAAGCGGAATAATTCGCAGCGCAGTTCGTACATGTATGGATTACGTTTGCCGATTGAGAAGAAGTTTAGTTCTTCTTCAACGAACTTGATTTCAAATATCTTACGCATGACGGGCACATAAAGTAAATCACCTTCACGCGGCCTATCAGCAATATTTGTGGGCACATATTTGTTAAATGTGCGAGTTGAAACAACAAAGTTGGAAGTATCTCGGATTTCTAGACCAAACTTAGAGAAGAAGTCGCCATCACCTTCGTAGCCTTCTACGTTAGCGAGATAAACTTCCATCGAATATGCGCGAGTAAATCTGGCATTAATAGTTTCGCCATATATCTCATCATCACCGTTATAGGAATCACGCGGAATGTAGAAGCAGTCATGACCCATTATCTGGATAGACTCCACAATCAGGTCTTCCAAAAGACGTTGCTCGTTAATAACGCCGACTGAATAGTTGTTGAAATATACGGACGTTGCCATTTTATCCTACAAGAAACTGTGGTGGTTCTTCGAATGTATCACGAATCAACTGTTCTAGTTCTGTTATCTCTGCCGCAGCCTCTTCGTAGATTTGTTGACCATTCATCATGATACCGCCTGGTAGCTGCATACCCTGATACTTCTTTAGGTTGTTGCCCCACTGGCGCTTGATATATGCCGTGGCCAGTTTCTTGAGCATACGGTCGTTATAAATCTGTGGATATGTGTCAGGATCGATGATGATCCAACCTTCGATGACTGCCCATTCGCCAGCACTAATTGTTGCCCAGTTCATGTCAATGTATAGCTTATCTGTATGACGGTTAAAACGCACGGGTGTTTCACCAGAGAACAACATATCCAGAGTGCGAATATGCTGCATGGTAATAACATAGTTGGTATAAGAAGTAGAGGTAAAGTCATAAAGTTCATGTAGACGCAACTGATAGCGCAGGTCAAACATATTGATGGTTGCGTTAGAAGATGAAATAGGGAAAATACGGGTTACACCGATAATGTTATCACTGATAGGAATCCATCCATTGTCGATGTTTTCTTGAGTAAACTGGTGCTTTAGATACCAACGCTCTACACCATCAAAGTGGAACTGCTGGATATACTGAAAAGCTTCGTCAATACGGTCTTCTACCTGGTCATCATCCACATTAATTTCTATAACTGGATGACCTAACTGACGAAGACACCAATCTTTTAGTTGCTCTCTAGATGCTGGAACTGCCATGTAATACCCTCTTTATAGAGTATTTATGTTTATTCCGTATCAAAGAAAAACATGTGCCAAAGTCTTCCATCTTCAAAATCTGTGCCAAAATAGTCGCTGGCCCCGTGAATAGCACCCGCATCAAAGATGACCAATCGGTTATAAACATTACCAAACTTGTCCACCGTGTCATAAGGCGTCTTATCCAAGAAAGTCTTATAGTTAAAAGCACTGGTAATCTGAGGATGTTCCTTATGACGAATACCAGTTCCACGATGCCTAAACGTTGAAGTGCCTGTTTCTGGCGGCGCATCTGGCGTAAGATATATCATCGCCGCATAACTTTGGTCATCACAATGATATACAACAGGCTCGCCAGCAATATTAAGCTGAAATCGACCGTTCATGCCGTGTTCTTCCCACTTGGTTATTTTCTTACCCATGATGCTTTCAAAAGCTTCTTTGATACCAGGAAAAAGATACTGGTTCTTTGTGCGTTTACCAATAAAGCCGCGACCTAATCCACCATCAACATACTCTTGCTGTTTGGCAAACTCACGAATACTATCAGGATCTTCATAAAAGTTATCGACAATGAAAGCACGTTTTGCATAACCATTATTAATATTCATATTAAACACATCCTCTTCTTCACTTCCAGACAACATATAATCTGTTGCTGCTTTTGCTTCGTTAGTCACATCACTCATTTTTCTCAGCACATCAGGATCGATTAGTTCAGGATGTATCCACCAGTCTTCAAAGTTACAAATACCATCAGGCGATATATCATTAGCAACTAGAACATAACCGTTCGATCTTAGGAACTCACGGGACTTCTCACGATATGTTCTGGTAACATCAGCATAATAGTCGTGTTCATATGTAATGACTGCAAACTTATATTCATCAAAAGGAATTTTAAGCATACACTCGTATGTATTTCTTGCTGGTTCAATGTCTAGTTGAAGATAATCGATTACATTTCCAGTAAAATGCTCTAACAGAAGCTTCTTGTAGTCAATTGCAAGTGCATTTTGATGCAGCACTTTTGTATTTGGTCTAGCTGATCTGTAGTTGTTTATGAACTTTTCATCATATTCAATAGATACGCCTTTCCAACCAAACTCAGTTTCAAGCAATGCAGTATTATTGCCCATCCAAGGTTCAGCGCCGCCAATTTCTAAGAACTGACCGTTTCTTTTACCCTTGAGCATAGACAGAATAAACAGGTCTTGATAAACTTGTGAAAAGTTCTTCTTGATGTTCTTAGAACCTGAAAACTTACATCTAAGTTTCGGCCACATACTGTCATCATACATCCGAAATGCATAACTGTATGGTCCAGAACCTAAGTTGACAATGTTACTCTCAATTGACTTTTTATGTACATCATCAATTTGATCCCAGTAATCGTTGACCAAAGACTGTAGGATTTTTCTTGCTTCCATACCTCTACCGCGCCACCATCCAGCAATAGCTTTTTGGAAAAGAAGCATCCAGCGACCTCTGTAGCCAAGTTCAGGATCAAATGTCTGATCTATTTCATACTTTAAAGGTATTTCAATTGTTGCATAAGTCTCAAAGTGTAACTTTTCTTCTTCATATTTTCTAGAGAGAAAGTAATATGCCTCTGGTCTTTTTGGATCTATGGCTATTGCTGCGTTGTACATGCTCTTGACTGTATAGTTACGATTGCCTTGCTTTTCAAAACAATGTCCCATTTTTACCAAACAGTAATACTCTGTAGAAATATCGTCTGTTCTTTCCGCACATCTCAGATAAAAAGATATTGCAGCCGCTGTCTGACCAATTCTCTCATATTCTTTTGCAAGAGCTAAGTTTGTTTGTGGATCTTCTGAATTTTTTACATATTCAACAATCAAATTATCAAGCATTCATGTAATCCTTCACTACGTTTTTAGGGCAACTCAATACAAAAGCAGCATTATCTTGGAAACCAAAAGTTATTAATATGTTATCTTTATATTCGGCAAGACCACAAGCAAACTCAATCTTTGCATCCATGAATGAGAACTTCTCAGACCTACGAATAGGTATCCAGTCTTTGGACCACAAGACAAATCGATGCCTGTATGTTGCATCTTTTCTTCCTGCTTCACTAGTATAAAGATCGGTTTCGTGCGTCAATGTCAGATAACCATTCTCAAATGGAATAACTTGTCCGCCACCTCTCAGATCCCAATCAAAATATCTTTCGGTTCCTAGATAGACTGTTTCACATGTCTTTGCGATAGGATCAACTTTAACAACTTCAACTGGATTGCACCACTTGAGAAAATGATAAGGCATGTCAAGAATAGGCATCCAGTTCTTTTCACAATACGAATCGTTTTTACCAGGTGCAGGAATACGAAAACGAGAAATCTCAACAACCTTTCTGTCTGTTATTTTGATTTCAGACATTTCCATTCGGCCTTCACCATTTGTTGTCGTATCTCTTCTGACACCGCACATATATGTCTTGTCATTCCACTTGACTAATCTTGCATCTTCAAGACCTACAAATTCCCAAAGTGGTGTCTTATCAAAGTTGGATGTATCAACTTTGTTTGACCAAGCTAGATTAAGATTGGTATCAAGTTGTCCAAGATAATTAGTTGTAGTGAGAGTGATATCGTTTTCTGGATTGAAGTAAAGAAGAGGGCCCCACGGATGTTCATGCTTATTCAACTCAGCATGATATAGAGTATATTGACAATGCCGAACATTGACATGAATTTGACCATCATCTACAAAAAGACTTGGATTGAATAGTCCTGTGCCATTAGTAAGAGAGGAATTTATAATGAGCGGTTTAATTTTACCGCCTTGTTCTAGAACAAGTTTCGCAAAAGATTTCATAATATACTCCAGTATTAACGTATATTATTATATATGCGACATCTTATGATTGATTTGCCTCTAAAGCTTCAATTCTAGCAGTCAAGTTTTCTATAATAGATTGCTGCTGTTGAACAGCTTTGATAAGAGGCATTATAAGCATACTATAATTAATACCTCGTAATTCAGGTCCATTTTCAGTTTCATCGTAGAAAACTAAATTAGGATTTATTTGCTCAACATCTTCTGCGATTAGACCGTATTGTATACCGCCATCAATTTCATCTGTATAATTTTCTTCAGCATCTTTTTTTCTATATTTAAAAGTTACAGGATTCAATTGATATAACCAAGATATGTTTGGCATATCTTGAATTTCAGTCTTAGAAGCTCTAATGGAAGAAACATAACCAAGTTTTCCACCAATGTCGATGAACAAGTCTCTGTTTGAACCACCTACAGTGTCGGAATAGACATCAAACATATTAACTTGACCAGTATCATCTATTTCCATACGTGAAGTTGGAGCTACAGAGCCTGAGGCTGATGTTTCAAAAACTAAAGTTGCAGGAGCTGAAGTGTCGGATGTTGTACCTGCTGTTTTTGCGCGTATTGAAGCTGCCTGGTGAAATGCAGTTGCTCCAGAAGCAACCCAACGAATTTCGCCTAAATTAACACCAGCTGCGAGTGTACTATATGTTCCTACTGCGCCACCATCAGATTTTGCCATAAGAAGTCCACCTATACCAGAGCCAGATGTAGCCCAGTTGACAGAAGTATATGCAGCACCTGCAAAAGAACTTGATGTTCCATGATTTTGAAAGTTTGGTGAACCGCCAGAACCTCCAATAGCCAAAGCTGTTGAGGTTCCGCGTAAGAAATCACCTGCTTGTATAGAACCGCCAGAAACCACTAAAGCATTAGTTGATGCTTCATATGTAAATGATGATGATCCTGATGCTGTTTGATTTGAACCTAGTGCAGTAACAAATACAGGGAAAAATGTATCGGCGGCCGTTGTTGCAGTGGCGTTTATTGTTGTTGACGGGCCTGCGGCTCCAGTCGTACCTTGAGCACCAGTGGCGCCAGTAGCGCCTTGACTTCCCGTTGTACCTTGTCTACCTTGAATACCTTGAGAGCCAGTAGCACCTTGAGTACCAGTTGTGCCTTGAGCGCCTGTTGTGCCTTGTGATCCAGTAGTGCCTTGAACAGAAGTACCTGTAGTACCTTGAGCGCCGATATTACCTGTTCTTGTAAAGTTTACTGCAAGAGTTGCCGCATCTGCCGGTAATGTACCGGAAACATATGAAACAGGTATCTTGTAGTAGCCAGCCGCAACTGTTACTGCACCTGTTACTGAAAAGATGTTGGTTACAGTGCTGCCGGCTGCATTTCCTATAATGTACAAATAGCCTTCTTGAGAAGGATTTGTACTATCATCCCACGTATCGTACCATGCAGTCATTGTAACATTGTTAATATCTGCATTGTCGATGAATATTTGAGTTACAGATGCAATGGTTGCATTATTATATCTTATTATGCCTTGGCCTGGATCTGCATCTGTTACGGTTGTAGAAAAATTATATCTAACCCCGCCTTTATCGCCTGTCGTACCAGTTGTACCTTGAGCGCCTGTGGTACCTTGAGAACCTGTTGTTCCCTGAGAACCAGTAGAACCTGTCGCGCCTTGACTTCCTGTTGCGCCAGTAGAACCTTGTGATCCTGTCGCACCTTGTGAACCTGTTGATCCTGTAGTACCTTGAGCGCCAGTGGTGCCTGTAGTTCCCTGCGAACCTGTAGTACCTTGTCTACCTTGAATACCTTGAGAGCCAGTAGCACCTTGAGTACCAGTTGTGCCTTGAGCGCCTGTTGTGCCTTGTGATCCAGTAGTGCCTTGAGAACCAGTTGCGCCTGTTGTGCCTTGTGTGCCGGTCGTTCCTTGTGAACCAGTTGCGCCCGTGGTGCCTTGTGAGCCAGTGGTACCTTGAGCGCCTGTAGCGCCTGTTGTGCCTTGTGATCCAGTAGTGCCTTGACTTCCTGTTGTTCCAGTAGTGCCTTGACTTCCTGTTGCGCCTGTTGTACCTTGCGCGCCAGTGGCACCCGTAGTACCTTGAGAACCAGTTGCACCTTGAGAACCTGTAGAACCTGTCGTACCTTGAGCGCCAGTAGCACCTTGTATGTTTGTAGGATTACCATTAATGAAGTATGCAGAAGCGTTTACTGCACCAACTACATCAAGTCTTACGTTATTGCCTACTGTAGAATTTGTTCGACCGATTTGGACATTGCCTGCAGGAAAATTAAGAGTACCGTTAAATGAAACACCAGATGTATTTGCAAGATCGTTGTTGGCCTTATTAAATGCAGCGCCTATAGTCAAAATAGCATTAGCGCCGCCAAGAACAAGGTTGCTCGTTCTCAAATCCGCATTGAGAACGGCCAGCGTCATGTTGTTTGAGAATGCACCGATATGATTGTTTGCAGGTTCTTGATCATAACCTTGGAACAAATAGTACATCTTATCTTGATGTTCACGATAAAGACCTGTGTGAACATTCTGACCTGTCGCATTTACATAGTTTGCTATAAATCCAATGTCTACAACATCCGATGTGTAATTGTTACCTGCGAGATAGAGAAGTGGATCAGCAACTCTAAGATTTTCAGCGTTTACAAATGTCGTATTACCTGAAACACTAAGATTACCAGAAATTTGAAGACTACCAGTAATCGTACCGCCTGTCAGAGGCAACGCATTGTTTGCAACATTAAAAGCTTGTGTGATAGTTGTTACGACATTAGTTGTTCCTACAATCAAGGTATTTGATGCGGGATTAAATGTAAATCCTGGAGCTGATTGTGCTGTCTGATTTGATCCTGTTAGTGTAACAAAAACAGGAAATACTAAATCATCAACAGTAACACTTGTAGAGTTTATAATATTAGAAGGGCCAGCACCACCTTGAATACCCTGTGTACCTTGGGCACCAGTTGCACCTTGAGTGCCTGTGGTTCCTTGGCTACCAGTGGTACCTTGAATACCCTGTGTACCTTGGGCACCAGTTGCACCTTGAGTGCCTGTGGTTCCTTGAGCGCCTGTAGAACCTTGTGATCCAGTAGTGCCTTGGGCGCCTGTAGTTCCTTGGCTACCAGTAGTACCTTGAGCGCCTGTAGTACCTTGTGAACCTGTCGCGCCTTGTGTGCCGGTCGCACCTTGCGCGCCTGTGGTACCTTGGCTGCCAGTTGTGCCTTGAACACCCTGTGTGCCTTGAGTACCAGTTGCACCTTGAGCGCCTGTAGAACCTGTTGTACCCTGTGATCCAGTAGTACCTTGAGATCCAGTAGAACCAGTGACGCCTTGTGAACCAGTAGATCCTGTTGTACCTTGACTTCCTGTGATACCTTGTGATCCGGTAGATCCTGTTGTACCCTGAGAACCAGTTGTTCCTGTAGAACCTTGAGGGCCTGCTGTGCCTTGAGAGCCAGTAGAACCTGTTGTGCCTTGAGAACCAGTAGTACCTGTAGAACCTTGTGTTCCTGTTGCGCCTTGAGAACCAGTAGCACCTGTAGAGCCTTGACTTCCCGTTGTACCTTGTCTACCTTGAATACCTTGAGAGCCAGTAGCACCTTGAGTACCAGTGGCACCTTGACTGCCAATAGTGCCTTGTGATCCAGTCGTGCCTTGAGCGCCTGTAGTACCCTGAGCTACTAGTGCAGAAATTGTGATTTTATCATTGATTGCATCACCAACAATATCAATGTTTTGACCTGCTTCAATTGTAAGAATGTCGCCTGGAGTATCAGCAATGACTAGTGTGTTATTGGCATTTACTGTACCAAAGTAGTTTGGTTCATTTCCGCTGATTGAAGAGATTGTTCCGTTAGCTGCTTTGTAGAATAGTTTACCATCGGCATAGTTGATAGCCAACTCGCCATTGGCCAGATTTGAAGGAACAGATGAAGGTATTGCTGATTTTTTAAGCGCGATTACTGTATTTGCCATTAAAAGTCATCTAAAGTTGTTTCTTTTGGTTTATCTTCAACGATTGATAAAGATATCTCTTTCTTCTTCGTTTTAGTATTTATGACCTTTTTAGGACTTTTCAGTTCTTCAATTTCTTTGTTGAGTAGTTCTATCTGTGCATCCTTAGTAAGAACTAATTTTTTCATATCATTGATTTGACTTAACAAAGCATCCATATGTTTAAGTTTGCCTAAAATAGCCGAGTAGTTGTTTTCAGCAGCTTCATATTTAACTTTCCAATCTTCTGCTGTTTTGTTTTCGGTTAATTGTTGCGTCAATGATGATATCACTTTATCTTTTTCCGCAACTACAAACTCGTTTACTTTGATTTGAGTTTGCAGTTGCAGATTAGCTTTTACGTAATCTTGTAAAGAGTTTATAACAACATCAATATAGGTATTAATAAATATATTCTGATCCATAACAAAACCTTTATATTAGAATGTGCCTCCGTCTAGCATTCCAAATTGAGGAACGCCAGTATCAGATGCTTGTAATACTTGACCTTCTGATCCTGCCGAAGTTATATTTAATGGACCACCAGCATTACCGTATAGAATTCCGTTTGTTGCAAATGATGTTCGACCTGTACCACCGTATCCAACATCAATTGTAGAACCATTCCATGTACCAGTAGTAATTGTACCTACACCAGTGATGCCTGTATATGAACCAGAAATTCTTCCTGTTGGTACTGTACCTGTTGTCAAGAAGTCTGCATTTGCAGCCTGTGCTGTTGCAGAGTTAGCCAGAGCATATGCACCGTTTGCGTGTGTGAATGCTAGATTTGCAATTGCATGAGCAGAATTGGCAAATGCGTAAGATGCGTTGGCTGTTGCTTGACCTGCATTAGCAGAAGCGAAGGCTGCATTAGCATGAACTCTTGCAGTGTTAGCCTGTTCGAAAGCAGCATTCGCGTGAACTCTAGCAGTATTTGCTTGATCAAAAGCAGCATTACCTGTAGCAAGAGCGGCATTAGCAGATGCTTGTCCTGCGTTAGCCGAAGCAAAGGCTGCGTTGGCAATTGCCATTCCAGCGTTAGCAGAAGCATGAGCCGCATTAGCATGATTGAATGCTGCACCAATCGTTAGAATTGCGTTGGCGCCACCTAGAATTAGATTACTTGTTCTGATATCAGCATTTAATATTGCCAATGTCATGTTGTTGGAAAATGCACCAATGTGATTGTTTATTGGCTCCGCATCATAACCTTGGAACAGATAATATTCTTTGTTTTCGTGTTCACGATACAAACCAGTGTGAACATTTGATCCTGTGGCATTGACATAGTTACCGATGAAACCGATATCTACGATGTCTGATACGTAGTTATTGCCAGCCAGATAAATGAGAGGATCTGAAACTTTAAGTGTTTCACCGTCGATTATATACGAATTTCCTGAGACTGTGAGCGAACCAACAATCGAAAGATTTCCAGTAATGGTACCACCAGCAATAGCCAACTTTGTATTTGCAATACTTGCAGCAGCATTAGCCTGTGCAAAAGCAGCATTACCTGTAGCAAGAGCGGCATTAGCCGATGCTTGACCAGCAGAAGCAGATGCAAGAGCGGCATTAGCAGCGGTAAAAGCAGCATTAGCATGAACAAATGCCAAGTTGGCAATAGAGTGTGCGGAGTTAGAAAACGCATAAGATGCATTAGCCGTTGCTTGAGCAGCAGAAGCAGATGCAAGAGCGGCATTGGCAACACCAAAAGAAGCGTTGGCGGTTGATTGACCTGCATTAGCAGAAGCAAAAGCAGCATTAGCATGATCTCTGGCGGTATTTGCTTGATCAAATGCACCAATAATTGCGGTACCTGAGTTGGCTTGACCATAAGCAGCATTTGCTTGTGCAAAGGCGGCAGCAATTGTATCTAGGTAATACTTACCACCAACAGCAATGACGCCAGTTCCATCTGGCGCACCTATGAATAATGTATTGGAAGAATATGAATATGCCTGTTCACCGATGACAAGAGAACCATTAGGAGGAACAGCCGTACTAAGACTTCTCTTTATTTGAATTACTGTATTTGACATCTTAGAACGTTCCTCCGTCTACCGCTGGTATAGTTTTAACAACATATTTATTTAGAGTTTCATCATATACCAGTACCTCGTTGTTATCGGCATCTGAGGCATCAACGTCAGTTAGTAGAGACAATCTGTTTATCTGTGACGAAGCAACGGCCACAGTTCTTACTGTAGACCTTTGTTGATTGTTTATCGATACTCTGTTTGGAGTTGTAGAATTTATTAAAACTTTCGTGCCCATTTGTTATCTCGTAATTTGAGGTGTTACTGTGATAATTCCTTCAAGCACTCTGCTTACAATTCCATTCGTATCGACAGTTTCCAGATCAAAAAGATAACGACCTGATTTTATCAGTGTTGTGTTGGCCGCTGTCATAGACATAGTGATTTCACCATTTGAACTATTAGTAATAGTGCAAGTAATGTTAGCCGTCGCGTTTGCTGAATAATAAGAACGGCGCATTTGACTGCGAACCGTATAACCAAGGATATTCAAAGACGCATTGCTCAAATCGTCAGTCAGATTGATGACGTTATTGAACGATGCTCCTTGGTCCATTATAAGTTCTACGTATGCTGCCATTTTACTTTCTTTTTCTTTATGGGTTTGCTAATACTGGCCACGTTACATTAAACGGGTCGGTAATATTTTCTGGTAAATCTCTCAGTGCCTGACGATAAGCTGAAATTTCTGCTTGTCTTTGTGATGTATAAGTTGCCCAACGGTCTGGAAAAACAAGAATGTCGGACTCTCTCAATAATGCATCTCTCTTAACTCTTACTATTTCCATTTGTTTTGCTTCTAACTCTGCTTGAGTTGGCGGAATATAAGCTGCTACCTTTTTGGATGCTACCATTCGATCAAATAGTTCTTTAGTGTCAAACGCTGCACCTTCATCATTTGGATTGCATGTAAAGCGAATCCAACCAAGTCTAGGATGCTCAATTTCACAATCGATCCAATTATTCTTTGTATATTTTGGATTTCTAAAATTCATTTTAAATTACCTATATTATGCTATTCTTAAAAATAAAGTTAGACGAGAATTATTAACACCGCCATCATAATTTTCTCGGCCCATGGATCTCCATGTGCCTGCAAGGGTGGCGCCGCCTTTAGTTATATACATGCCTAAAGTTTCCTGAGCGTCATCTGAACTCATCACATTTGGATGGCCTACACCCGCAGGTTCAAGTTCCGATCCAAGTATGGAACTATTTTGCGTTAAACCTTGCCCGCCGTAAAAGGCAAAAACATAACTTCCTACACCATTATATGTTGCTTTATCGGCATATAGAGTTGTTAATGTTTGCCAAGTTGGTGCCAATGTTGCTTGTGAAGTTAATACTTGATCTGCTGTGCCCACTGCCGTGAAATCTGTTGAGCCGCTACTAGCCTGATAAGGAATTTTACCAGCGGCGCCAGCAGCAATGTTTGTTGCAGATGTTGCTGTAGTTGCAGTACTGCCCTGAATACCTTGAGTTCCCTGAGCGCCAGTAGATCCTGTCGTGCCAGTGGTACCTTGTGTTCCTGTTCCTGTAGTGCCTTGACGGCCTTGGAGACCTTGAACGCCTTGAATGCCAGTGGTACCTTGAGCACCTGTAGCGCCTGTAGAACCTGTTGTGCCTTGAGCACCTGTAGCGCCTGTAGAACCTGTTGTGCCTTGAGCACCTGTAGCGCCTGTAGAACCTGTTGTGCCTTGAGCGCCTGTAGCGCCTATGTTACCTGTTCTAGAGAACCCTACAGTTAACGCCGCTAAACTAGAAGGTATTGTACCAGAAACGTAACTAACAGGAATCTTATAATAACCAGCTGCAACTGTAACAGCACCAGTAACTTGGAATATATTGACTACTGTGCTACCAGCCAAGTTTCCTACTATTGTTATGAATCCTCTTGAACCAGTAGTCGTACTATCATCCCATGTATCGTACCATGCTGTCTGAGTTACACCAGCAGCATCTAGATTGTCGATAAAGATTTGAGTTACAGATGCGATGGCTGCATTATTATACTTTATAACGCCATTTCCAGGATCATCATCTGTCACCTGAATTGAGAATGAATATCTTACACCACCTTTATCGCCAGTCGTGCCTTGAATACCTTGTGTGCCTTGTGAGCCTGTGGTACCTTGTGAACCTGTTGTGCCTTGAGAACCAGTTGCGCCTTGTGAACCTGTAGTTCCTTGTGAACCTTGACTTCCTGTAGTACCTTGCGAACCAGTGGTACCCTGTGAACCTGTAGTGCCTTGACGGCCTTGGAGACCTTGAACGCCCTGAGAACCAGTAGCACCTTGAGTACCAGTTGTTCCCTGCGAACCTGTTGTGCCTTGCGAACCTGTGATTCCTTGTATGCCTTGGGTGCCTTGAGATCCTGTTGTGCCTTGAGAACCAGTTGCACCTTGACTTCCTGTAGTGCCTTGAGAACCAGTGGTACCCTGTGAACCTGTGGTGCCTTGCGCGCCCGTAGCACCCTGAATGTTTGTAGGATTTCCGTTAATAAAGAAAGCAGATGCGTTAACGCTGCCTACAACATCGATTCTATGATTAGTTGTTGTTGATCTACCAACAGCAATGTTTGAGTTGACAAATAATGAACCTGAAATGTTTGCAGATCCGTTTGCATCTAAAACTTGTCTTGGGTTTGCTGTATTGAAACCATGGCGTCCTGCACCATCTTGCTTGTAACCAAATGAACTGTCAGACCAAGGAGCAATTACAATATTTGCACTATCGTCTGATGATCCTTTACTGTAAATAATAGAGATATCATCATTAATTATCAAGTCATTCCAAGCGCCGCCGGATGTATTAGCATTGAACTGTAGTATCGCTGAACCGCTCATAATTTCAATTTGCGGATAAACGTTTGCTCTAGTAGTCCAACTATTAACGTGCAGTCTTATGCCCTGAGTTGTTCCATCACCAATTGTGAGATTGCCTGTAGGTATCTGTAGATTTCCTACAAAACTCGCGCTTGATGTATTTGGTAAAGCGTTATTTGCAGCCAAGAATGCAGCATTGGCATGGACTCTGGCTGTATTAGCTTGTACAAAAACAATATTTGCATGATCTCTAGTTGTATTGGCTTGCAACAACCCGGCATTGGCTGAGGCATGTGCTGTATTAGCGTGAACTCTAGCAGTATTAGCTTGTTCGTATGCGGCGTTAGCATTATCAAACGCTGCTTTATTTGCTTCAAGGATAGGTGCTTGACCTCCAGATACAGAATTGGCAAGATCATATGCTGTATTAGCTTTTAAAAAAGCCGAATTAGCTTGATCTCTGGCTGTATTAGCTTGTTCAAATGATACGTTCGCGTGAACTCTGGCAGTGTTAGCCTGTGTAAATGCTGGAGGAGCAACATTAGCTTGATCTCTGGCTGTATTAGCTTGTAAGAAACTAACGTTAGCGTGATCTCTAGCAGTATTAGCTTGTAGGAATCCTACGTTTGCGTGGTCTCTTGCTGTGTTGGCTTGTATAAATGCTGGAGAAACAGCATTTGCTAGATTTCTTGCAGTGTTAGCTTGTTCAAACGATACATTAGCATGAACTCTAGCTGTATTAGCCTGATCAAAAGAAATGTTTGCATGGATTCTTGCTGTGTTAGCCTGTAGTAATCCAGCATTTGCAGATGCATGTGCTGTATTGGCATGGTCTCTAGCAGTATTAGCCTGTAGTAATCCAGCATTGGCTGAAGCGTGTGCTGTATTGGCATGGTCTCTAGCAGTATTAGCCTGTAGTAATCCAGCATTTGCAGATGCATGTGCTGTATTGGCATGATCTCTAGCTGTGTTGGCTTGATTTCTAGCGGTGTTGGCCTGTTCAAAACTAATGTTAGCATGATCTCTGGTAGTATTGGCTTGCAAAAATGAAGCGTTTGCATGATCTCTTATTGTGTTGGCTCTAACAAATATAACATTTGCATGTCCAAAAGCAATATTAGCATGATCTCTGGCAGTGTTTGCTTGTTCAAAACCAATATTGGCATGGATTCTTGCGGTGTTCGCCTGTTCAAAACTTACATTAGCATGAACTCTGGCCGTATTAGCTTGTAAGAATGAAACGTTTGCATGATCGTCTGCGGTATTGGCCTGATCAAAAGCCTGATTGGCGTGGATTCTGGCAGTGTTAGCTTGCAAGAATGAAACGTTGGCGTGAACTCTAGCCGTATTAGCTTGTTCAAAACCAACATTGGCATGGATTCTGGCAGTGTTAGCTTGTTCAAAAATTACATTTGCATGTCCAAAAGCAACATTGGCATGGATTCTAGCTGTATTAGCTTGTTCAAAACCAACATTGGCATGGATTCTGGCAGTGTTAGCTTGTTCAAAACCAACATTGGCATGGATTCTGGCAGTGTTAGCTTGCAATAAACCTGCATTGGCAGAAGCTAATCCCGCATTTGCTGAAGCATGTGCTGCATTGGCATGGATTCTAGCTGTGTTAGCTTGAATGATAGCGGCATTTGCAACTGCATTAATAGTATTGGCATCATTTGAGACTAAAACTAATCTCGCGTCTGTATTTGCAAGAGCGGCAAATACGACATTAACTGCATTAGCAGTAGCTACATTTAATGTTGATCTATCAAGAACGCTACTGGAAACATTAAGAGTAAGATATAATGTTTCATTTCTTTTGATATTATTAGGAGAAACAGTTAAAACCGCAGTGTTTGAAGCTGCATTAATTAACTGCTGAGTTTCTACTTCATTGACAAAAGTAATAAGTTGATTTGTAGCTGAACGCCATTCATCAAATGTGTTATTTAGCGTGACATTTGCTATTGCCATTTTACCTTGCCAATCCTCTTAAAAGCTCTTTTATTTCTCTCATGTCATCTTTGAGTGAGTCCAACTCAGATAACTTTTCCTTAATACTATTTATCTCAGAATTAACACCACGCACATTGTTCATCATGGCTTTTTTGCTTTTATATTCGTTTGCAATGTTATGATCTGCCAACAGTATTGCTCCAGTTTTAGTGTCTTTTCTTAGGTCTTCATATTCTTCAATTTTAACCAGATTTTGCATTAATAAACGTCCTCAGGCAATGCTATTGCACGAACATCAAGGACATAAGGAATAGAACTTGCTACAGTATTGTTTGCAGACAAGACAATCTTAATTGCAAACTGATTAAATGTTTTATATGTTGTTGTATCTGTTGTATATGTAACATTATTAGATGTCATAGATGGTCTATATTCATACTCAATAGGCGTTCTATTTGTAGAGAATGTAAACTCACTTGTCTTCTGTGTCATTCTTTCCCAGTTTCTATTTTCAATACGTTCTGGATCAAGAGCGTTACGAACTTTATAGTATACATTAACATTAGCACCAGGTGGCTTAACAGCAGTTAAGAACACTCTTAGATCACCAGCATCAAAACCATCAAGAAGTGTAATTGTTTTTGAAATATAACGGGCAATTGCTGGACCACCAGATGTTCCTGTTTCTGTAGATACATTGACAACAGCGCCAGAACCAGAACCACCGCCGACAGTAACAATAACATTGTCCGTATATCCTACACCAGGACTATCTACAACAATTGAAGAAATTTGTCCTGTTATGGTATTTGTTACAGCCCAAGCATTTGCTCCATAACCAACATTAGATGTAATTGTTAGATATGCATTTGTTGCATCATATCCTGAACCTCCATCAACAATGTTAAATCTATCTGCTGTCAAACCAGTATTGTTAATCAAGTTTTCAATTGTTACCATGTTTTGCATATTTTGGTATATAACAGGAGAAACTTGAGTGTTTTTTGTTGACAAATCAATTCTTACTGTTGTTGATTTATTTGACAATTGTGGATTATACAAAATGTTTCTTTTTGTTAAATCTACTCTTTGTTCTGGTTTAAAGTTTGTAAATGCAGCATCTATAGTTTGCGTTGCATTTGAAACACCTTTATAATAATAATTAATCTTTGTATTCTTTAATTCAATAGCATCTGATCTTAATTCAAAAGCATCGTAGTATGTGTTTGCTTTTAAGCTATCAAAAGAATTATATTTGACATTTGAACGAAGTTCTCGGCGCATAGCTGTTTTATCTTCTTCAAATATAATAGTACCTTCATCAACAAAGTTTGCTCTATTAAGAACAAACATCATGTCTTCATCTTGTAGAGGCGTCCAAGTCATCTGATTTTGTGACTTAAACATTGAACCCATAAATGGTTGTTTTGAAACAACCGTATCTGTTCCTAAAACTTTTTCACCCAAAGCTGTACCGTAGAAATCATAACCATAATCGTCAGTAATAACAACAACAGCATATTCATATCCAGAGTTCAAATAGACTGGACTTGGGAACGTGAAGCGGGTATTTGTACTAGAATTTGCTACATCAGGGAAACTTGATATCTTAATCTCGTCGTTATCTAGTGTTGTTGTTGCTCCAGGAATAACTGTATTACTGCTTGGTGCGCCGTTTACTACAGGACGAATCTGAACTTCAATTGGAAGACTATCGCCTCTGTTTCTAAAGAACAAGTCTACAGAAGATACGAACACGCCATCAGGATATTCTGATGTTGACACATAAAATGTTTGAGCCACAGGATCATGAGGAATAGTAACACATTGTCCTTCACTAGCAGCCATATCATACATGACTTGCCAGAAGTTGAGTCCTGTTACATTTATTGCGTCACCGTAAATACCCATTGCGCCAAATGAAGTAATATACGTTTTTCCATTAGGATCTGTCGGTGTTGTAAATTTTGTTGCTGCTGGAGTTGTTGTTGTTCCTGGAATGCGCCAGGGCAAACTTTCAATTGGTATTTCATCAAATACACCAAATGAAGGGTTAGTTATTTTTGTTTGGCTTATATTAGGAGAACCTTTAATAATTTTTCCAGTTTTATCACAGAAAACTAATCTTTTAATATTAAATCCTAGCGTATTACCATTTTCCAAACTAGTATATCGCGTACTTAAAGACTTTTGTCCTTCTGGTGCTACTGTCCAACTCAAGTTATCTGAACTTGCTTGTCTGTTTCTTGCACAAGGGTCAAGAACTTTAGTTGAAGGTGTAACAGAAACAGTTTTTGTTGGTGTTCTGGTAGGTGTAACACTAACACTACGAGTTGGTGTAGGAGTACGAGTTGGTGTAATCGAAGACGTATTAGTCGGCGTAAGAGTTGGTGTAGGTGTAGGTGTAAGTGTTATAGGAACATCTGGAGACTCGGTAGGACTACGAGTTGGTGTAACAGTTGGTGTTACAGTTGTTGTTACCGTACGTGTTGGTGTAGGTGTAGCACTCGCTGTTATACTGAGTGTTGGTGTTAAAGATTTTGTAGGTGTAACTGTTCGTGTTGGTGTAGGTGTTGGTGTTACAGGAGGAATAACTGTAAATCCAAAATCTACATCGCGTTCAATTACTTGTGCTACAGACTTGTCTAGTCCATTTGATGTAAAACGATAGTCCGCGCGAGTTGTATAAGATGTTACGTCATTTCTAGGATTATCTAGAATACGGAAGATACGGTCGCCAGTTCTAAATTGAACATTGTTTTTGTTTGGGTCTGGAATATGGAACACACCAGACAAAAGTCCGCGAGGCGTAACATAAGATGTAGGAACTTCACTGTTTCCGTACCAATTTCTTGTATCACCGATTGTATAGATTAACTCATCATCTACTGGATTAATTTTGAAATCAGGTTCAACTGTTGCAACTCTTGTAGCAGCATCGTAACTTATGATTTCGGCAGTTTGGCCAGCATTTGTTCCGTTAACGATACAGATTGTATTTCCTGTATAATAATCGTTAGTTGTGCCATTAGCGTCACTAGATAGCTTTATTGCAGCATTTGTTGTTCCAGACTGAACAAAACCTGAGAAGTGTTCATATAGTTTTAGTGTGCTAGAAAAACTTGAACTGTCTACAGTAACAGTCGAACCTGAAGCAAACGTTGTAGGACCATCAAATTCTGATACGTAAAACTTTGTATTTCCTGTATTAATGTCATTTTCAACGTGAAGAATACGTGCGGTAGAAGAAGCTCCGATACGAAGAGTTTTCTGCGGGCCCTCTCTCATATCTTTTACTTTTTGATTTGTATTCACTTCAATGATGTTTGGTCTTTGTACAAATCCATCAATGAGCTTATCATCAAAATAGAACCAGACTTGTCTATTTGGTCTTAGTCTGTAACCAATAAAGTCTACGGCCAAATATCGCATAAAAGGAATAACAGTGACACCAACCAGAACACTGCCAGCATTTCTTTCCGTTACCGTTGTCGTATTTGTAACAACCTGTGCATTTTGCTGCAAAGCAGGATTAGGATTTGTTTGTGGCACAGATTTAGGAACAGATGTTACTGCACCTGTTATGATTGGATTTTGTGCTGTCTGACTTACCATATTTTAAACTACCTTTTTTACGTATTTATTCTTTTAGTTTCAACGCTTTTGAGAATTGACAATGCTTTGATATATATTATCAATCGTTAGCTGATTAACGCCTTCATCTGTGACTACAATATTTGGCGCTTTTTGTGTGTTGTACCAGATGTCCGCTTCAGGATTCATAATGATGTTTCCATCAAATACTGAATATAAGAATTCAGCACACGGAGAAAACTTTGTTGCTTGTGTTTGGAACAAGAAAGGAACTTCTTCGTAATCCAATAAAGTCTTATCTTTACCTATTGAAACATCTGTGCTTAAGGACAAGTTTGCTTTTAGAGTTGCGCCAAAAGTTTCTGATTGATTTGTTAACCAACCATTTTGAAAGTCTATAGCGCACTTATAATCTTGTAGAGTTGGATTACCAAGAGCGTGTGATGTGAAGCTATCAACAAATACACCATACTTAGTTCTGTCAAGTCCGTCAACGTCTGGAATTGTAATATCAAGCGCATTCTTTTCTAGTGTATTCAGAGAAACATAATACTCAAGATTTTCAACTCTCTTATCAATTTTACCAATATCTCTCATTGTATAACGCTTATTATCAACGTATTTTACCGTAACATTACTTGCATATTCTGTGTAAGGAGGAACACCTAAAGAATAAAGAACCATGCTGTCTGTCGGAACACTAGGATCCTGTGGGAACTTTGAAGGAATACCTTGAATGACATCAAATCTTCTATTCTTGGTAAGAACAATCAAGTCGCGTCTGCCAAGATAATATTCATAATCCAATTCGAAATCTGTTGTAGGTAAGGGTATTCTTACGCCATTCAATGTATAGTTTGGAGCAGCGTTTGATCCATTTTGTCTTGTAGGTCTAAAGTCAATGCAGTCTCTTAGCTCAATAACTGTTCCGTCGTTCTTGACAAACTGAGGAATAATGGAATATCCATCACCAATAGATGCACCCATTTCTGATATATCTGTGCTTAAATCGCTATATGAATCTACAGAGAAGTAACCACCACCACCAGAAGCAACATTTGCATGTTCATAATAACGGCAGCATACGATTAGAGGACCGCGACAAGATGCAAAGTTAGGTCTAAGCTTGATTGAAGCATGATCATAATAATCTTCTCTTTGTCCATTATCTAGTTCATATCTGTTAGTTACATCATTATATTGTCCGAGACTTTCTCCTGGACCAGGAACAAGTTCACCGTTTAAGTCATATACTTTAAAGGCAGCAACATCTGTAATGAAAAGACTTTCAGGAATGCCTACACTTCTTGTTGGATTAGATATTACAACTTGTCCATCAGGCAAATATACATTTGCCGATGAGTTTGTTCTATCGTTGCGAAGATAAATTGGAGTGTTACTGGACAAAGTTTCATTGTTTATCAGATGAAGTGTTTTCTGCTTAGGAACAACACCTTGGTCAAATTCTACTTTTGCAAAAACGACAGCAGAGAAAGAATCGTTTGGATGTGTGTTTCCTGTATTAAACACAGCCTGTTCAGGAGTGCCGCTTACTGTTACTGTTGCCTTAATAATGTCGCCATTTGATCTTGCACTTGTTCCTTTATCTGTACATACAACAAGGAAGTTATTCATGATTGTTGATGCAATGTTGCTAGATGCAGTAGCACCAATAAAATCTTCGTTATTTTCTACCTGAATTGCTGTGGACACACCAGCAGTAAATGATGTTGTATACTTATTTCTATATGAGTATGACATGTTTTGAATGCCATTTGCACCATATGCAATAAACTTCTCAGGCAATGGAAACAGTAGCGAACTTAAAGACGATTCGCTAATAAATGCTGTTCCATTTGCTGTTGAACCAGATTTGTTCAATGTTGAAATGTTTGTGTATGCATTTGATGTAGCACCAACTGTAAATGGTCCATGAATAACAAACGAATCGGCACTCTTAAAGCTAAACTGAATTGAAACATTAGATGTATTTGAAAGTCCTTCAAACAATTCTGTTCGCAGTCTAAGATTACGAGTTGCAGGATCATATTCATCAATTGTATGTGATCCTGTTGCTGTCTTTAACACAGCATCTACATATGCATTTGCAACATTGGTTGTTGGTCCAAATAATCTAATAGTAGAAACGTTGTCTGTATAGGCAACATTCGATGAAATGCTAATGAAATCGGTATCAAATAGATAGAATTCATACTTACGTGCATCAACATCAACATCACCAGAGAAGAATTCTAGGTCTTTAATTCGACCTGTACCTATCTTTGTTGTATTATAGTAAGTTGTGTTTGAATAATTAACATTGGCCCATGGAGCACAATGAATGTCAAAGTTTTCCATCTTTGTTGTGTCGAAAACGCCACGCAAGTTTTCTACTATGACATAATTACCATAGTTCATGTTTAAGTCATATGCATCTACCGATTCTAGGGTTCTGCCCTTTTCAATATTAATTTCTGTCTTGCCTACTGTTTCAATTTCATAACCTGAAACATAACCTTTTCCTGGAGAAAGAACGGCATTAACAAATAAGTTTCTATCAATCTCGCTTTCTTCTAGAGTAAGAAGGAATGGGTTTACTGTATAGTTGCCAGACTCGTCATATGTTCTACGGGCAAAAACTTCTTCAATTTCAGAATACAAAGGATATTTGACTATATTTCGAATAGAACCATTTTGAATTCTAGCAAGTTCAATAAACTTTTCTGTGTCGGCACTGTCAAGACTTCTAGAAGATAATACTAAATCCGCTTTATATCTTGATGCACCAGGAGCTTGATAGTTAAAAGATTCCTGCGCAGGATCAAGGAGAGATGTATCAGATTGTTCTGTTACAATAGCATCATTTAACTCTAAACCAACACGACATGACGGAAGAGTTTGATATTTACCAATGACTGCAACTTGAGCTGGTACTTTAATAAAGTATCCATTATAAAAGAATATGCTATCTTTTATGCCAGCAAACTTACTGAAAGAAGCAGAGTTTGCTACCGCCGTGTTTGCGTTTATTGTAGGATTATCTTTTAGGACAAAAGTTTGATTGTCGTTAAACTGTTGTGAAGAAATGTATGTACCAAATAATACAGGAGGATCATTTGCTGTTGGACCAGCAACGTTGGAAACTCTAAACTGAATTGTGTTGGCAGCGTCAGTAGATACAATAACTTTCTTATCGAAAGTGTTTACGTCAATGTTGGTATTGGCAAAAGTAGGATTTAGATTGATTGTTGCATAAACGTTTGGCGGAAAGTATACTTCACCACCAATAACAGACGAACCGTTTTCAAAAATGTGTCGACCAAATCTTTCGATCTGATTTTGCAAAATAGTCTGGACTTGTGTAAGTTCTCTAGCCTGGACAGCATATCCTGGTCTAAAGAGAATACGATAGAAATTCTTTTCTTCGTTAAAATCATCATAATACGGAAATACGGTTGTTTCTGTTGGAACTACCAGCGTATTTGCAACATTTGCTTTTGCCATTTTTATATCCTAAATTGCCTTAAAATTTCAGAACTATTTTGAAATCTTCGATCTGATCCGAAGACCTAATTATTGGTTTTATATTATCTATATATAGAAGTTGTCCAGAATAAGGAGCAACTTCTGGTACGGTAATAGGAATTGAAACTGTTCCTGTTGCACCAGATGTTAGTCCTATTAGTGTAGATGCTATCACTGAACCTGTTGTGTTAGCCAATTTAAGTTGATTTGATCCATTCCATGCGACTACAGTTCCAGTGAATGTTGTATTTGGAAATAGACCTTGATAAACAACTTCATCTTCAACAAAATTGTCATCACCAACACCAGATAGTGTTAGAGTTGTTAATTGAGAAAATGCAGTATTAGTTTTTACATTTATAGTGCCATAAACGTAAGGATCTTTGATTAGCGATATCTGTCTAAAGTCATTTGTAACAGGTAACTTGCCATTTTCATCATATCTTAGTCTCATGTTAATCATAAGATTACTACCGCCAAGTTCGCGCATAGGATCAGAACCATGACCACCAGGTGGACTAATAACTGCTCTCAATACGGCACCAATACCGCTCGTTGAATCATCATATACCTGAATACCTGCATAGGTATATCCTGTGCCTGGTCTATCAATAACTATCGCAGAAATTGTATTTGAAATTACATTAGTTTGAGCAAATGCGTTTGCTCCTGTTCCGTCTCCAGTAATTGTAATCCAAAGTTTGGTGTTATCGCTATAGTCTTGACCGCCATTGACAACCTGAATAAATTCTAGACCGCCGTCAATTGCACCTTCTTGAACATCCCACTGCAAAGACGCATCATCATTAGCAAGAGTTTTTACTGGAATATATTCGTCGGTTGTAAATCTGAGTTGTTCAGCAGGAGAAATAGTGTACATATATTTCCAGATATAACCGTCAGTTTCCTGAACTGTACCTGTCGTGATCTTCTGAATAGGAACATTCTGTGACGGTGCACCATTATTATTTGAAATGCACTTGTAAACATCCCAGTTAGGAGTTACAATATAGAACTTAGTATTTGGATTAAAGAGCATTAATGAACATGTGCAATGGTCATAACGATCATAGATGACACCTTGCGTCCAGTCTATTCTTGGAATACAATGGTACAGGTCATTGCCTGTAATCTTCTTGGCGCCGATCATGTTACGGTAGACTTCATATAGAGAAGTCACTGAACTGTTAGCCTGAAGTGGCGCAGAGTCATTGGCCCAAGGTTCTACTTTTCCAATTGTAAAATACAAGCTGGAATTGGCAGCTTCGGTTACAGATTCCTTAAACTGTTCTGCATTATAGATGTTTAAGTTTTTTGAATAAACTGAAAATGTCATTTTTTACCTTATTGTATTATACCATAATACACATTACCAGATGTATTTACCGTGTTAGATTGAACAACAAAGAATGTATTAGCATTTGATGTTGTGACAGTAAAGATACCATTCATGATATTTATAGTATTTCCTGATTGGAATTCCAAGTAAACATTGTTTCCTGATACCAAGCCGTGTGAAGTTTTAAATATGCGAATGTTGCCTAGATTTGCATTATATGTGGCAGGTCTGTATATTATCTCATTTGTTTGTGTTTCGGTTCTTACCTGAACATTCATCGTTTCACCATTGTCAACAGATGTGTATTCGCCGAACAAACTCATACCAGCAGGATGCGCTAGGTCTTTCAATGCTTTTCTATAGTTTGAAATGGCTTGCTTGATACGCACAACATATGAATAATTGTGATAATATCTTCCGTCTTGCAAGAAGTTAAAGCTGCTAAGATGACCGTCATCGTTTAGATAACGACCAGGATATGTGAATACACCCTGAACAATTGTAGAATTTACCTGAGCGGTTCCAGAACCTAGATGCTTCAAATTGATCGTTGGCGGTGTCTTGTATCCAGAACCGCCTGAGAAGATTGTCAATGAAAGAATGGCACCGATATCATCAGATGTGCTTATCATTTTTTCACCAGCGCCTAAGACAGCCGTAACAGCAATGTTTGCGCCTACACCTGTTCCAGACAATACATTTGCTCTTGGTAATTGAAGCATATTGTAGCCAGAACCACCAATGTAATGACCTGGTACTTCCTTAAACTTGACACTTGTGATTACGCCTGTTCCATTTACGGATGCAACATATCCTCTCGCACCAACGCCAGCACCAACAGTGGCATATGGCTGATTGATTATCTCAATCTCATCATTTACAGCATAACCACTACCAGCATGAACAATTGCCATCTTACCGAGAATACCAAGGTCTTTAACTCTTGTGTTAGCTTGTGCTGACAATGTGGTATTACTGATATAGTTTTGACCACCATTAAGAACCACAATTCTCTGTATTGGTCCAGTGTTTGCATACGTAAAGAATTGCATAGAGTTTGCTAGTGAAGTATACAAACTCGGTTTCTTGATAACTTGAAATGGTTCATTTGTTAGTGGTCCAGGCAAACCAGGACTTACTGTCAATTGACTAGTGATAGAATTGGACTTTGTTATTGTTACATTGGTGCCAAAGCAATAAATGTTATCGAATGTTTCAAAGAATACGTTCGAATTTGCTTTCCATGCCGACAGGTTGATAGTTGTAACACTTGCACCTGTTCCGCAGCTTATGGTCAAGTTAGAGTATGCTGAGAATGGTGCTGTCCAAACATCAACTCTCTCGAAACTGATATTGCCTGGTATCTGTGGTGTAAACTGAACGTTTGTCGTGTTTACTGTATTGGATGAAATGTATAAAATGTAGTTGGTACCTGTAGACACATTATAGACATTTAATGAGTCACCAGTTTTGAAATAAACATTGGAATTTGCAATAAGCTGATTAAAATACAATTTATCAACTAATGTACCAGAAGCAGAGTTGGCAACAAGATTTGATGTAACTGGAGGAACAGTTACTAAAACAACATCTAAGTTAGGATAAGCAAGTGTTTCATATAATGATGCAGAAAGATTGCCAATAACTGTGTTTGCTTCCGATGCAATTGTAGATATCACAATATTGTATGAATTAGGGTGAACAGACTCGTCAGTATTAACAAGAGATATAAGAGCGTTTGCACCAGTGCCTGTAGGACTTGATACCAATATTAAATTAGTGTTTTGAAATCCTGCACCACCATCGGTCGCTGAAATTGTTTTGATTGCTGCTGAGGAAATAGAAGATACGACAATAACGCCGCCAGAACCTGTATTGCTTTCTATTATGGCAGTATCACCGATAGAATAGTTATTACCTCTGTTTAATATGTCAACTCTAACAATGATACCAGAGAACACATTAGCCGAAATGTATTTGACTTGACCTTCTTCTTCAAAAAGAGCATTAACTTTTTCACCAGCAACAAAGTCTCTTACCTGGTTAGAAACCTTAAGTTCTTTAACAATAACACCATTCTCATAGTAGACATCTACTGATTCTACCGTTGCAGTTGCGTTTGATGTGCTACCACGGATTTGACGACCAGTAAAGTTCTTGGCTGTGTATATGCCTGGATCAGAGGTGTTGTTTACCTGAATATCAAAAACTTTAAGTGACTTTTCTTGATACCACTTACCGTCAGATGCTTTGAGAATATCTCTTTTTGGATAATAGAAATCTGTTTCCATATCATACAGAATGGCCAACAGAAATTCAATTGATTTCTCGGTACCTCTTGCGCGATAGAAGTCTTTGATGTGTTTAATCAACAAAGACTTGTCAGCGATGGTCTTTTCAGGCAGAAGACTTAAGAATTGATTGTATAGTTTTTCGGAATATAAATCGATTGTCTTATCTGGATCAAGAGCATCACGAAATCCTTTTGCTCTCTCAATTGTCTTACCTTCTTGCTCAAGATACTGGTAATATGCCTCAATGAATTTAACAAAAGTAGGGTGATCATTCCTAACAAAGAATGGTGCCTGAGAGTTTACAAAATTTGAAATGCCTACGTTTGTATTAGCCATTATTCAGCTTCTACTCTAAGTTGGATGGCAAAAGGATCACCTTCGTCAATACTAATTATTCTGTTTCTCAAAGGAGGAATAATTTCATTCTGAGCAGGTATGTTGAATGTAAGAACATCGGCTGGATAGAAATCATTAGGAACTAATGACTGAACAGTAAGCGATTGTAAGAAGACTTGACCTGTATTGTAATCGATTGTTCCTGCATTTGGATTAACAATGATTTTTTCACCATTATTTTCGAAGTAGAACGTTCTAAGAATACCTGTTCTTGCTTCTAGAACAGCCGATGCTGCGGCTTCTGATCCACCGCCACCATCAATGCTAATATTTGCGCGAGTATAGTTAGAGCCTCTATTTAATACAGTAATCTTGGATATTCTACCATTTACAA
>Ga0209358_10000031_pt1 | contig 140513 bp, 152 predicted proteins | sample LauGreFa1BDMLBSN_2_FD_187574 | JGI IMG/M metagenome (GOLD analysis project Ga0209358, IMG submission 187574) | Freshwater lake microbial communities from Lake Michigan, USA - Fa13.BD.MLB.SN (SPAdes) (version 2) | ecosystem: Environmental > Aquatic > Freshwater > Lake | place: Lake Michigan... | reverse complement strand
ACAGGTTAATATTGATCAGGGTGGTCGCCGTTTCGGCTGGGCTCTGGATGATCCGGGGCACGAAATCGATTTGTGCGCTGATGCGACACGGATCGAACTGGAAACCCTGTCTGTGAATGCCATGGCCCGGGAATATGCAGCAAGTTTGCTCGCCGCCGAGTAACAGGCAGGAGAATTAGAAATGTCCTACGATCTCATCATTATCGGCTCCGGGCCGGGTGGCTATGTCTGTGCGATCCGCGCGGCGCAATTGGGGCTTAAGACAGCCATTATCGAAAAGCGCAAGACGTTTGGCGGCACGTGCCTGAATATCGGGTGTATTCCGTCGAAGGCGCTGCTGCATGCGTCGGATATGTTCGAGGAAGCGGGGCACGGTTTCGAGGCGCTCGGCATCAAGATCGGCACGCCGAAGCTCGATCTTGCGGCCATGATGAAGCACAAGGACGATACCGTTGCGGCGAATGTGCAGGGCGTGGCGTTTCTGCTGAAGAAAAACAAGGTGGACAGCTTTATCGGGACGGGCAGCATTGCGGCGCCGGGCAAGGTGTTGGTGACGGCGGCAGACGGGACGACGCAGACGCTCGAGACGACGAATATCGTGATCGCGACAGGATCGGACTCGACGCCGCTGCCGGGCGTGACGATTGACGAGAAAACCATCGTGACCTCGACCGGCGCGCTGACACTGGAGAAAGTGCCGGAGCGGATGCTGATTGTCGGCGCGGGCGTGATCGGGCTCGAGCTCGGCTCGGTCTGGCGCAGGCTCGGAACGGAGGTGACGGTGGTGGAATATCTCGACCGCATCCTGCCGGGGATGGATGACGAGATTGCCAAACAGTTCCAGCGTATTCTCGCGAAGCAGGGCGTGACATTCCATCTCGGATCGAAAGTCACCAAGGTGGAGACCGGGAAAAAGGGCGCGACTGTGACGGTGGAACCGGCGGCGGGCGGGGCTTTGAAGAGCATAGAGACCGATATCGTGCTCGTGGCGATCGGCCGGCGGCCCTATACGGAAGGGTTGGGGCTTGAAGCCGCGGGCGTGGCGCTGGAGCGCGGCAAGATTGTGATTGACGGGCATTTCCGCTCAAATGTCGCGGGGATCTATGCGCTGGGCGACGTGGTGCGCGGGCCGATGCTGGCGCACAAGGCGGAGGATGAGGGCTTGGCCGTGGCCGAGATCATTGCAGGCAAGGCGGGCCATGTGAATTATGATGTTATTCCGGGGGTTGTGTACACAATGCCGGAAATTGCGAGCATCGGCAAAACCGAGGAAGAGCTGAAAGCGGCGGGCATCGCCTATGCAGTCGGCAAATTCCCGTTCACCGCGAATGGACGGGCGCGGGCGACGCGCCATATGGACGGATTTGTGAAAGTGCTGGCGGACGCCGCAACCGACCGCGTGCTCGGCGCGCATATTATTGGCGCAGGCGCGGGTGATCTGATCCATGAAGTCGCGGTGCTGATGGAATTCGGCGGATCGTCAGAAGATCTGGCGCGGACATGCCATGCGCATCCGACAATGTCGGAAGCCGTTAAAGAAGCGGCAATGGGCGTCGAGAAGCGGGCGATCCATATTTGAGGGATCGGGTGCTATCGGAATTGATGACAGCCCGTTTACTCGTTGGCTGAAATCTTGGCCTTGAAGGCGCGCTGGCGTGCAGAAGTCCGCCAGCGCGTTCAAATTACGGGATCATCGTGTCGAGGCCGCGAGGGATGAGTTTTTCGGAGTCATAGAAGGGAAGTTCGAGGATCTCGCATTCGGCCCTCATTCCTCCGGCGGTCTGGACCGTCAGCTTGCGACCGGCCCAAGGGCCCGGCGCCTTGAAGCATACATAGCCGATACCGGACTTGAGGTAGGGTGACCAAGCGCCAGCGGTGACGTGACCGACCACCTTGTCGCCCTCGGTGACAGGCTCCTTGTAGCTCGGAATTCCCGTCAGGCACTTCAAGCCGAATAACCGCTTTGTGCCGCTCTGCCTCGATAGAAGCGCCTCGCGCCCGATGAAATCCGTCTTGTCGATGTCGATAAACGCGCCCAAGCCCGCATCGAAAGGTGTCATGGTGAGGTCAAAATCGGTTCCATTGTCGAGGATGCCGGCCTCGATACGGCGAATTTCCATGGAGGAGATCGAGCCAAACTTCATTCCGTGCGGCTCCCCGACCGCCATCAGATGATTCCACAGCTTATCGCAATCCGTCGCGGTGCCCTGCGTGTAAACCTCGTAGCCGCGCTCACCCGTCCAACCCGTACGTGAAACATAGACCTGCTGTCCCGCGATGGTGAAGAAATCCGAATGAAAATATCCCATTTTGTCCGTCAGTTTACCATCTGTCGCCGCCTGCATGATCGCAAAGGATGACGGCCCCTGGATTTGCAACACACGCGAGTGGGGATCGCTGACAGTGACGTTGAAGCCCTTGCTGTGGGCGAGAAGCCATGTCTCCAGCGCGCCATCGGGCTGGACATACCAATAGCGCTGGTCCGCCAACCTGAAGAGAACTCCGTCCATAAACAGGCCGCCATCGTGGCTGCATGCGATTGCATATCGACCACGTCCCTGCTTCAGGGTGGAAATGCGCCGGGAGAAAACATAATCGAGAAATCGCTCGGCATCCGGCCCGCTGATCTCGACCGGTCTTTCGGGGACATCATAGAGCACAGCCTTGCGGCGCAGCGTCCAATAGCCGTCCTCCACGTCCTCGCCGTTGAAAACGCTGTAGTACCGCCCGGCATAGACACCCATGATTGTCTCAGTATTGAGCCATTTTTGCTGAAAGGGCGAGGTTTCGAAACGGCGAGCGCCAACGCGAACCGTGTTCAGCCGATCAGAATGGATAGAATTTGTCATTTTTGTCTCCCGATGCACTCTCGTCGTTTCGCCGATGAGACCTTATCTTTGACTGCTCGCGCAATTCATTTGTCCTGACGCCAACCTTAAGCTAAACTAACCTTATGCCGGATTGGATGCCCTCTCTGAATGCCCTGCGCGCCTTCGAGGCAGTGTGCCGCCATCTAAACTTCGCCCATTCGGCTGCCGAGCTCCGCGTCACCCCCGCGGCGGTGAAGCAACTCGTTGGCAAGCTGGAGGAAGCGGTCGGACATTCCCTTGTGAAACGCAGTGGCCGGGGGCTTGCCTTGACGTCGTTCGGATTGTCGGCCCGCGAGGACCTTACTGCCGGATTTTCACACTTGGCAAAGGCCGTCGAGCGCATGCGCAAGCAGAGTGACAGGCAACGCTTGATCGTCTCGGCTGAACCCTCTTTCGCAACAGCGTGGCTCGTGCCCCGGCTCGATCGCTTTCGCGCGGTCAATTCCGAGATTGACGTCCTCATCAATTCCTCGCTGGAGATCACCAATCTGGAGCGCGGCGATGCCGATATTGCCCTGCGCTTCAGCAAGAAGCATGATGCACCGCTTGTTGCCCACCGGCTATTTGACGAACGCCTTGGTGTTTTTTGTAGTCCTGCTCTCGCAACAGGCAGGCCCCGGTTGAGCCAGTTGCAGGACCTCGAGAATGCCACGCTGCTGCATTGGGACATGTCGGCACTGAGCCCGACGTCGATGACACGCAAATGGATGAGCTGGGAAAGCTGGCTCGAAAGAGCGGGTGTGACAGCCGGCAACCGACGGAACGGCATTTTCTTCAGTGATTATAACCTGCTCGTGCAATCAGCCGTAGCGGGACAGGGCGTCATACTGGGGAGCCTGCCCGTACTGAATGACATTATATCAGCCGGGCTGCTGGTGAACCCTTTTGGTTTTTCTGTTGATACGGATATGGGATATGATCTGGTTTCGATGCCGGAAACCCTCGACCGCCCCGAAGTGAGGTGCTTCGCTGACTGGATTATAGCGGAAGCACGTTCATGCAAGTTGCCCCAAATGGACGTGATCTGACATCACGTGCCGCGTTTCAGTGGATTTCCGGTTCGGGGATGGGGTCTGTGCCTTCGAGGAAATCATAATCGCAGCCTTCATCCGCCTGTGTGACATGGGCGGCGTGAAGGCGGATATAGCCGCGTGGGGTCGGGCGCGGGGTTGGTTGCCAGGCGGCGAGGCGGGCGGCGATTTCGGCCTCGGGAAGATCGAGGCGCAGAAGGCGTTGTGCGACATCGACGGTGATCAGGTCGCCCGTGCGGACGATGGCGAGGGGGCCGCCAATGGCGGCTTCCGGCGCGACGTGGAGAATGCACGCGCCGTAGCTTGTGCCGCTCATGCGCGCATCGGAAATGCGCACCATGTCGCGCACGCCCTGTTTGAGAAGCTTTTTCGGGATCGGCAGCATGCCCCATTCGGGCATGCCCGGCCCACCGACAGGCCCGGCATTGCGGAAGACCATGACGTGATCGGCGGTGACATCGAGCGTTTCGTCGTTGACGGCTTTCATCATCGAGTCGTAATCGTCGAACACGATGGCGGGGCCGGTGTGGCGGGTCAGTCGCGCCTCTGCCGCCGCGGGTTTCATGACGGCGCCGCGCGGGGCGAGATTGCCTTTGAGAACGGCGATGCTGCCGCCCGCCGCAATCGGCTTGTCGAGCGGGCGGATGACGTCGTCATTCCAGATTTTGGCGTCCGAATAGCGCGTCTTGATCGTCTCGCCAGTGACGGTGAGCTCGGTTTCGTGCAGGAGGGGCAGGAGCTGTTTGAAGAAGGCGGGGAAACCGCCTGCGTAGAAGAAATCCTCCATCAGGAACGCACCCGAGGGCCTGAGATTAGCAATGACGCCAACTTTGGTTGACAGGCGTTCGAAATCGGCCAGTTCGAGGGCGATGCCCGCGCGGCGCGCCATGGCGATGACGTGAATAATGCCATTGGTGGAGCCGCCCATCGCCATCAAAGCGAGGATAGCGTTCTCGAAGGAATTGCGCGTGAGGATGCTTTTCGGGGTGGCATCGCGCCAGACCATATCGACAATGTTGACGCCACATTGGACCGCCATGCGGGTATGGCCGGAATCGGCTGCGGGAATGGAGGCAGCTCCCGCAAGCGTTAGGCCGAGAATCTCGGCGATGCCGGTCATTGTCGAGGCTGTGCCCATTGTCATGCAGGTGCCAAAGGAGCGGGCGATCCCCTGCTCCATTTCGCGCCAATCGGCTTCGGTGATTTTACCTGCTTCCTTCTCGGCCCAGTATTTCCAGACATCGGAGCCGGAGCCCAATTCTTTGCCGCCCCAATTGCCGCGCAGCATCGGCCCTGCAGGTAAAAAGACGGCGGGAATATTCATGCTGGTTGCGCCCATGATGAGGCCGGGCGTGGTTTTATCGCAGCCGCCCATAAGCACCGCACCATCAACAGGGTGGGAGCGCAAAAGCTCCTCGGTCTCCATGGCGAGGAAGTTGCGGTAGAGCATGGTGGTGGGTTTGACCATGTTCTCGGAGAGGGAGAGCGCGGGCAATTCGACGGGAAACCCGCCCGCCTGCCAGACGCCGCGTTTGACCTCTTCCGCGCGGGTTCGCAGATGGGTGTGGCAGGGATTGATCTCGCTCCACGTATTGACGATGGCGATCACGGGCTTGCCCATGAAGTCTTCGTAGCGATGCCCCATTTGGAGCGCGCGCGAGCGGTGGCCGAAGGAACGCAGATCATCCGCGCCGAACCAGCGGTGACTGCGGAGTGTCTCGGGCGTCTTGCGGGTCATGGTGTCGTCCCTTGTTATGCGGTGACAGAGTGGCCTGCGGCCCAGGCGCGGATGCGGGCATCCATCCATTCGGTTTCGGGAACAGCTGCGGGAACCTGACCTACCCAGGCGTGGAATGCGTGCGTCATGCCGCGGGCGACGCGCCATGTGTGGGCGATATCACTTTCGGCGAGGCGGCGGGCGAAAAGGGCGGCATCATCGGCGAGCGGGTCGCACTCGGCGCTCAACAGGATGGTTTGCGGCCAATGCGCGGGAACAGGATGGCGGGCCGGTGACAATTCGGGGTGATCAGCCGTGACGCCATTGCCGAGATAGGCGTTGGTGAAGCTGGCAAGTGACGGCTTTTCGAGGAAATAGCCGGTGCCGAAAACATCAACCGACGGGAGGGTGCCGGTCATATCGAGCCAGGGGCTCATCAGGATCAGGAGATCAATCGGGGAACGGCCCTTGGCCAAAGCGCGCTGCGCCATTGCTACCGCAAGGCCCGCGCCGGCACTGATGCCGCCGACCGCGATACGCTCCCGCGCGAGGCCGGGAATGGCACCCTTCGTGATTGCGTCGAGAATGTCCTCGCCATCATCAATGCCTGCGGGCCACGGATGTTCAGGGGCGAGGCGATAGCTGATCGAGACGACATTGGCGGGAATGGACGCGGCCAGACGCAAGGTCTCGTGATGGGTGTCCTCGATGCCGCCGACGGCATAGCCGCCGCCATGGATGAAGATGATCGTCGGCAGCGACGTGCCAGAATCGGGCCGATAGACCCGGACGCGGCGTTCGCCGCCGCGCGCCGGAAGGGAGATATCCTCGAAGGTGACGCCTGCACGGGTTTCGATGGTGTTTTTCAGGGGCAATTGCGCCCTGCCCCAGCGGCGCATGTCCGCAAAACTTTGTTCCGTCCTTGGGGGAACCTTGTTATCAACGACCCACTGGCCTTGAAGCTTGATCAGCGCGGTAATTTCGGGATGAAGTGGCACTTTGGGCTCCGTCGAGTCGGGTTGTTTGAGAAATTCATGGATCAGTGCAAACAATAGAGAAGAGACGGGTTCAAGCAAGGTCTCCGTGTGCAAGTTTTTCGCGAGAGTTGAGTCGACAAGCGGGCGATGATCCTGTAGTAACCCGGCTTCAACTGAAAACAGCGCGCCGAAACGCTGGTTCAAGGATCACCGATCCGAAAGAGCCAAACGGCAGGAGAAGAACATGGATATTATTCAACAGCTTGAGCACGAACAGGCTCAAAAACTCGCCGCAATCCGTCCGATTCCGGATTTCCAGCCCGGCGATACGGTTCAAGTCAATGTGAAGGTTGTCGAAGGCGAGCGCAGCCGCGTTCAGGCCTATGAAGGCGTTTGCATTGCGCGCAATGGCGGCGGCATCAATGAGAGCTTCGTCGTTCGCAAGATTTCATACGGCGAAGGCGTGGAGCGCGTTTTCCCGGTGTATTCGCCGATGATCGACTCGATCAAGGTGATCCGTCGCGGCAAGGTGCGGCGCGCAAAGCTCTATTATCTGCGTGATCGTCGCGGCAAATCGGCCCGTATCGTCGAGCGCAAGACGGGACACGGGATCGAAGACAAGGCCTGATTTTTCGGCCCAAATCTCCCCGATTAGACGGCAGAAAAGCGCGGCGCATGTCGCGCTTTTTATTTTGTCGGCTTGAAATAGAATTTTTTGTTGAATAATCGGCCTGACCGATGGCATATCGCTGCAACAACAGGTTTCAGGGTGACATCATGGCCAATTCCTCCGCTCCGCGCACGCTTTATGACAAGATCTGGGACGACCATGTCGTCGATACCCAACCAGATGGCACCTGCCTGCTTTATATTGACCGGCATCTCGTGCACGAGGTGACGAGCCCGCAGGCGTTTGAAGGCTTGCGGATGACCAATCGCAAGGTGCGCGCGCCGGAAAAGACGCTGGCCGTTGTTGACCATAATGTGCCGACCTCCGACCGGTCGCATGGCATTTCGGACCCTGAAGCTGCGACGCAAGTGGCGGCTCTGGCGGAGAATGCGCGCGAATTCGGGATCGAATATTTCAACGAACTCGACAAGAGACAGGGCGTTGTCCACATTATCGGGCCGGAGCAGGGCTTTACACTGCCGGGCACGACGATTGTGTGCGGTGACAGCCATACTTCGACGCATGGCGCGTTTGGCGCGCTGGCGCACGGGATCGGCACATCGGAAGTGGAGCATGTGCTTGCAACGCAAACGCTGATCCAGTCCAAGGCCAAGAATATGCGCATCACGGTGGATGGCAAATTGCCGAACGGCGTGACGGCGAAGGATATTATTCTTGCAATTATCGGCGAAATCGGCACGGCGGGTGGTACGGGCCATGTGATGGAATATGCCGGCGAGGCGATCAGCGCGCTCTCGATGGAAGGCCGCATGACCGTTTGCAACATGTCGATCGAAGGCGGGGCGCGTGCCGGATTGGTTGCGCCGGACGAGAAGACCTATGCCTATTTGATGGGACGCCCGAAGGCGCCCAAGGGCATGGCGTGGGACATGGCGCGGACCTATTGGGAAACGCTTGTGACCGATGAAGGCGCGCATTTCGACCGGGAAATCCGGCTTGATGCGGCTGCATTGCCGCCTATCGTAACATGGGGCACGAGCCCCGAGGATGTTGTGTCAATCAAGGGCGTTGTGCCGCGTCCGGAAGACGGCCATTCCGACCAGAAAAAGGCGGCGATTGCCCGCGCGCTCGATTATATGGGCCTGAAGGGCGGCGAGCGCATGGAAGATATCCGGCTCGACCGGGTGTTTATCGGCTCCTGCACGAATGGTCGCATCGAGGATTTGCGCGCCGTGGCGCAGGCAGTTGAGGGCAAGAAGGTGGCCTCAACCGTGTCGGCGATGATCGTGCCGGGTTCGGGCCTTGTGAAGCAGCAGGCCGAGCAGGAAGGCCTCGACAGGATTTTCAAGGCGGCCGGGTTTGACTGGCGCGAGCCGGGATGCTCGATGTGTCTGGCGATGAATGCGGACAAGCTGGCTCCGGGCGAGCGTTGCGCATCAACCTCGAACCGGAATTTCGAAGGTCGCCAGGGCTTCAAGGGCCGTACGCATCTGGTGTCGCCGGTTATGGCGGCAGCGGCCGCGATTGCAGGCCATTTCGTTGATGTGAGAACGTGGTCGTAGAGCCAAACGAGGCATCGAAGCGGGCGCAGCGCGATCTAGCGCGCCTTGCCGCCGACCGCGATACGCTCGGCACATCGGCCATTGCGCGCATGGCCAAGCATATGTCGGGCGCTGATGCTCCCTCCGATGATCCGATCGAAGTGTGGGGGAAACGTATCGGCCGCGGGCTGGGTGCCGTGTTCTTCGTGTTTCTTGCGGGATCATTGCTGATGAAGATTTTGGGGTGAGAGAGCCAAAAATGACCAATTTCAGAACCCTCACTGCCCCCGATCTTGCTGCCTTCGAGGATATGGCAGAGGAGTCGTTTGCGCGGCTTCCCGATAAATTTCGCGAACTTTGTGAAGGCCTGGTTATTCTGATCGAGGATTTTCCGGCGGAAGATGTGCTGGAAGAAATGGAATGCGAGACGCCGTTTGATATTCTCGGGCTGTTTCAGGGAACGGGGCTCGCGCAAGCGGGTGCGGTGCCCGAGACAGGGCAAATTCCGAATGCGGTGTGGCTCTACCGGCGTCCGATCCTCGATTACTGGGCGGAGCACGAGGAAACGCTCGGTCACGTGATCACGCATGTCCTCGTCCATGAAATCGGCCATCATTTCGGCTTGTCGGATGCGGAAATGGAAGCCATCGAGGCTGAGGCGGACGGCACTGTGCATTGACGGGGAATTTGAACGCCAAACCGCAGACAACTCAAGACAACTGAGAATTGGGAATGACCTACCCAACGCAATTTGAATGGGATGAAACGAAGGCTGCTTCAAATTTACAAAAGCATCGCCTGACTTTTGCGCGGGCAATAGAAATTTTCGATGATCCAGAGCGTATTGATATCGATATTAGTCGTATATCGGACCTTGAAACGCGACGAAAAGTGATAGGCAAAATCGACGGCAAACTTTATATTGCTGTCTACACTTTGCGCGGCAATGTATGCCGGATTATTTCGGCGCGGCGGACAAATCGCATGGAGGAACGACTTTATGGCAATCGTTCGATTTAAGCGTGGTGACGTTATGCCGTCCATGACGCCGCAGATGCTTGCCTACCTCGACGCCATGACGCCGAAGGAAATCGAGCGGAATGCGCTTGAGGACCCAGACAATCCCCCTTTGACGGATGAAGAATTGGAACTTGGTCGCGTGAGCCGAAATATTCGTCTCATGCGCGAGGGATTAGATCTTAGCCAAGAAGAGTTTGCAGCGCGGTATGGCTTTGACATCAATCAATTGCTGGATTGGGAGAATGGTCGCCTGTTGCCGGATCACGCCATGCGCGCCTATCTCCGCCTCATTCAGCGGGACCCTGCGGCCGTTGCTGCGTTGGTTCCTGCAGAATAATCGCGGCCTAAGAACTCCCTACCCAGCCAACTTTTTTCTGATGAACAGCTCTTGATCATCCCGAATTCGTCTCTCAAGACGATCAAGCGAACGGGGTTTGGCACGGGATTGTCTTACCCCCCGAACCGACGCCGAACACTGCCCGGGCGCCCTGCAATCGCAAGACGGGCATCATTGCGTGCGCGCTCCACAATGACTTTTCCGCGGGAGACGACAAAGAGGCGATCAGGACGCAATCTGAGGGCCTCGGTGGGGTTATCGGCGTCGATGACGACGAGCGAGGCGAGATCGCCAACCTTCAGGCCATAGCCTTCGAGATTCATGATGCGGGCATTTGTGTGCGTCACCATCTCGAAACAACGTGCCATTTCTGCCGGATGGGTCATCTGCGCGACGTGCATGCCCATGAATGCGACGTCGAGCATGTCGCCCGTTCCGAGAGAATACCAAGGATCAAGAACGCAATCCTGCCCCCAGCCCACCGTGATTCCGAGAGCTTGCATCTCTTTGACGCGGGTGAGACCGCGGCGCTTGGGGTAGGTGTCGTGCCGCCCCTGAAGCGTGATGTTGATCAACGGGTTCGGGATTACTGTCATCTCACTTTCGGCAATCAGTGGCAGCAGCTTGGAGACATAATAATTATCCATCGAGTGCATCGAGGTCAGATGGCTGCCGGCGGCACGCACGCCGAGGCCGTGGCGGGTGACTTCCGCCGCCATTGTTTCGACATGACGGCTCATCGGGTCATCGGTTTCGTCGCAGTGGATATCGAGCATCAACCCACGGTCGGCGGCGATACGGGCGACGTCTTTGACGGATTCTGTCCCCTCCTCCATTGTCCGCTCGAAATGCGGGATGCCGCCGACAATATCGACGCCGCGATCCAACGCACGAATGAGGTTTTCCCGCCCATTCTTCGCGCGGTAAAGCCCGTCCTGCGGAAAAGCGACCAATTGCAGTTCGAGATAGGGGGCGACGCGGCGTTTTACTTCGAGCATCGCGTCAACGCCGCGCAGATGGTCGGGCGTTGTGTCGACATGGGTCCGGATCGCCAGAAGCCCCATGGAGGCTGCCCAGTCACAATAGCGCACGGCGCGCTCGACCATTTCGTCGACGGTTGCGATTTCGCGCAACTCGCCCCACAGGCTGATGCCCTCGATCAGCGTGCCGCTGGCATTCACGCGCGGCAGACCATAGGACAGGGTTGCGTCCATATGGAAATGCGGATCGACAAAGGGCGGGCTGACCAAGTCACCGCTTGCATCAATGGTCCGGACAGCCGGGGCATCAAGCTGCCCCACAGCGGCAATCCTGTCGCCCGTGATTGCAATATCGGCGATTGAGCCGTCCGGCAGTGTGCCGCCTTTGACCAGAAGATCAAACATCAACGCTCTCCTTTGTTGTAGGGAACCATGAGTGACGCCGGCACTTCTGCCCGGCGGGACATCAGAATCAGGGCCAGAATTGACATGAAATAGGGTGCCATCAGGAATATCTGATAGGGCAGCAACGCGCCAATCGGCGTTTGCTGGAGCCTGATCTGCAAAGCGTCGAAGGCGGCGAACAGGATCGCGCCCAATACGGCTTTGCCGGGCCTCCACGCGCCGAACACGACCAAGGCGATGCATATCCAGCCGCGGCCATTGACCATCTCGAAGTAAAATGACGAGAAGGCGGATAAAGTGAGAAAGGCGCCGCCGACGGCCATCAAGCCTGATCCAAGGATGACGGCACCCATCCGGATACCGGTGACCGACAGTCCCTGCGCCTCGACGGCTGACGGGTTTTCGCCCGTGGCCCGCACGGCGAGGCCGAGCGGCGTGCGGAACAGCACCCATGCAACAAGAATCGCAACACCAAAGGCGAGATAGGTCAACGCGGTTTGCGAGAACAACGCTTCGCCGAGCACCGGAATATCGGAGAGAAAAGGGATCGGGAGTGGTTGAAACGGCTCGATTTTCGGCGGGCTTGTCACCTCGGGCAGAACGAGCCGGTAGGCAAACGAGCTTGTCGATGTTGCCAGCAACGTGATTCCGAGCCCGACAACGTGCTGGGACAGCCCGAAGGGTACCGTCAAGGTCGCGTGCAGGAGGCCAAACAGCATGCCGGCTCCCATTGCCACGCCGACACCGGCCCAAAGCGGCATTCCCTGATAGACAGCCAGCCAGCCGGTGAAGGCTCCGATGACCATAATGCCCTCGATCCCGAGATTGAGGACACCGGCACGCTCGCAGATGAGTTCACCGATGGTCGCAAAGATCAGCGGCGATGCGATGCGGATCACGGCGGCCCAGAACCCGGCGGAAACGAGGATGTCAAACAATTCGCTCATCCGCGCACCACCCTGAACCGCGCCAAAAGAACGGCCAACACCATGAACAGGAGCGACAGTGCGAGAAGCATATCGGCGATATAGGTCGGGACGTCAGCGGCCCGGCTCATACTGTCGGAGCCGACGAAGATGCCCGCAACAAACAACGCGGCGATGATGACGCCCAACGCATTCAGCATGGCAAGCATCGCAACAATAATGCCGCTATAGCCGAAGCCGGGGGACAGATCGAGACTGAGATGACCTTTGAGACCCGCGACCTCCGACCAACCCGCAAGCGCTGCCAACCCGCCGGAGAGAAGTGCTGATTGGATCAGCACGGTGTTGACCGGCATCCCCGCGAAACGCGCGGCACCCTGATTGGCACCCACGGCCCGCATTTCGAACCCCAGCGTGGTCCGCTTCTGGATTACCCAGACGATACACGCCGCAATCAAGGCGAGACCAAAGCCCCAATGCAGGCGAAGTCCGTCGACAATGCGGGGCAGTCTCGCCTCCTTCACCAACGCTGTCGATTTAGGCCACCCCATCCCCATCGGATCTTTGAGCGGACCTTCCAGCAGATAGCTGACGAAGAGGAGCATGATGAAATTCAAAAGCAAGGTTGTGACGACTTCGTCAACGCCGAGGCGGGTTTTAAGGAGAACAGGCCCCAGCAGCACCAGCGCGCCCACGAGCATGGCGGCTATCGCCGTCACAGGCAAGACAAAGGGCGACCCGATGGCACCGGTGCCAAGAAGCACGGCGACGATTGCGCCGGCATAGAGCTGAGCCTCAGCGCCGATATTCCAGAGTTTCGCCCGAAACGCGACGGCGATGGCGAGGCCCGTGAAAATCAGCGGTGTTGCGCGGTTGAGCGTTTCAAGCGCGGCAAATTTTGACCCCGCCGCTCCTTTCACGATCAAGCCAAGGATTTTGAACGGATCGGCACCCGCAATCATCGCTAAAAGTGACGCCGTCACAATCGTGGCACCCAAGGCTGCCGCAGGAAAGCCGATGCGGCGGGCAAGCGAGGGATTGGCTATCGGTTCAAGCCGCATGCTCAACCCTTTCAAAGCCCTGCCCTGCCATCCAGAGGCCGAGTTCGGCGGGGGTTTTGCTCGAGCGCGGAAAGCCGGGACTGAGGCGGCCTTCCGAAATGACATGGATGACGTCGGCAAGGCTCGTGATCTCGTCCAGATCTTCCGAGATCAGGAGCACGGCGGCACCGGCATCGCGTGCGGCAATCAATTGCGCGTGAATATAGGCGATTGCGCCGACATCGAGCCCGCGCACCGGCTGGTTTGCGAGAATGATTTGCGGCCCCGGTTCCAGAACGCGCCCCAGAATGAGCTTCTGCATATTGCCGCCTGACAGAAGGCGGATGCGACTATCGGGGCCCGGACACCGGACGTCGTATTTCGCGATGATATTGCGGGCGAAGGCTTCTGCGGCGCGCCAGTTCATCCAGCCGGCCCGGCTGAACTCCGGATTTGTGTAACGTTCGAGAACGGCGTTTTCGGTCAGGGTAAAGTCTGCAATCGTCCCGGTTTTGTGGCGATCTTCCGGGATGCGGGCGATGCCATGCCCCAAGGCCTGACGCGGCGACCATTGATCGACCGGCTTATCCGACACGATCAGACGTCCGCTTGCAGGCCGGGCGAGGCCGGAGACAAGATCGGCAATCGCCGTCTGGCCATTGCCCGACACACCGGCGAGACCCACAATCTGGCCGCGACGCAGGGCCAGATTGACCCGCTTCAGCCCGGGTGAGGCACCTTTATCCGGCGTCGTCACCTGCTCCAGTTGAAGAAGCACGGGGCCTGCCTCGCGCGGTTCGGCTTTCGGCATGGCAACCTCGCCACCCACCATCATGGCGGCGAGTTTCGCGCGGTCTGTCGCGTCGGTGAAAACCTCGCCAACAACCCGACCATGCCGCAAGACGATGCAGCGGCCAGCAATGGCCATTACCTCGTGCAGTTTATGGCTGATGAAGACGATCGACAGGCCGAGCTCCGTCGCTTTTCGCAACGTCTTGAACAGGGCGTCCGACTCCTGAGGCGTCAGAACCGCTGTCGGCTCGTCGAGAATGAGGATGCGGGCCTTTCGATAGAGCGCTTTGAGAATTTCAACGCGCTGGCGTTCACCGACCGAGAGATTGCCGACGCGGGCATCCGGGTGAACTGCGAGACCGAAATCGCGCGAGAGCTGTTCGATTTGACCCCGAACCGATGTCCGGCTTCGGCCACGGGAAAAAAGTGGCTCGGTCCCGAGCCGGATGTTATCCATCACCGACAGATTGTCTGCCAGTGTGAAGTGCTGGTGAACCATGCCGATTCCGGCGGCGAGCGCCGCACGCGGATTACCGGGCGGCAGGGGCCGACCAAATACTTCGACACGGCCCTCATCGGCAACGTAATGGCCGAAGAGAATATTCATCAGCGTGGTTTTTCCGGCGCCGTTTTCACCAAGCAACGCAAGAACCTCACCCTGTCTCAGGGTGAGGTTGATATCAGAATTGGCGGTCAACGCGCCAAAGCGTTTTGTGATGCCCTGAAGGCGGAGGACAACCTCCCCCGCCTCATGTCGACGCTCGCTCACAATGATTTGGGCTCGTTATCGTCAATTTTTACGGTAAACGAACCATCCTTGATTGCGGCTTCTTTCTTCGTGACCTTCGCCATGACATCGGCCGGTACTTTGCCGCTGAACGTGCCAAGTGGCGAGAGCGAGCAACCGCCCTCTTTCATGAAGGAATAGACGCCGTAATTTGCCGCTTTGAACGACCCTGCCTGAATCGCGCTGATGGCCTTGTTGAGTGTTGGCTCAAAGTGCCACAAAGCGGAGGCAACGACCGTACTCGGATAATCGGCCTGTGTGTCGATCACATTGCCGATGGCCAGAACGCCCCGCTCCTTGGCGGCATCGGACACGCCGAAACGTTCGGCATACAGCAAATCGGCACCATTGGAGATCATCGCAAAAGCGGTTTCCTTGGCCTTTGGCGGATCGAACCATGATCCGATGAAGCTGACCTGGAATTTTGCGTCGGCGCGTGACTCACGGACACCGGCCATAAAGGCATTCATCAGACGGTTCACTTCCGGGATGGGGAAGCCGCCAACCATGCCGATATTTCCCGATTTGGTCATTGCACCGGCGATGATGCCGGACAGATATGACGCGTCCTGAATGTAATTGTCGAACACTGCAAGGTTCGGATTTGCCTTCTCGTCCGGCATGAAGGACGAGCCGAGCAGGAATGCGACGCCGGGATATTCGGCAGCAACTTCGCGGGCTTCAGCCTCGGCACCGAAAATCTCGCCGACAATCAACTTGACGCCCGACTCGCAATATTCGCGCATCACGCGGGGATAGTCCGTGTTTGCGACATTTTCCGTGTATTTGTAGGTGACGGCTCCGGCTGCTTTGGCTGCCTCGGCAGCTTTGTGGATGCGGCTGACCCATTGTTGTTCAACAGGAACCGTATAGATGCCCGCCATCTTGATCGGCTCTGCAGCACTGACGCTGAAGGGGAAACTCGCCCCTAAAACAGCGGCGCCACCACCCATTAGAACAGCACGGCGGGAAACCGAGAAATCATTGCGTATCATGTGTATTACCCCCTTTATTTTTGCCTGACACGACAAGCTATTTTCGCGCTGAATCAAAAGCAATCCCTTATTGCCGAGTGTTCACCGAAAGAGACGCGGATTTTGAATTATCTTCCGACGAGATCGACATTGCCAAACGATTGAACCCCCTACCCATCAGTGCATTCGTCTGCTAGAACCCGTCCTCATTCCTGACCCTTTCAGATCCGGATTCTCGCATGCAGCCTTTTACCACGCTTACGGGCGTTGCCGCCCCGCTCGATATTATGAATGTCGACACCGACATGATCATTCCGAAGCAGTATCTCAAGACGATCAAGCGCACCGGACTCGGCACCGGTTTGTTTGCCGAGATGCGGTTCAACGAGGATGGCAGCGAGAACAAGGATTTTGTGCTCAACCAACCCGCTTATCGCAAGGCGCAGATTTTGGTGGCGGGCGACAATTTCGGCTGCGGTTCGTCGCGCGAGCATGCGCCATGGGCGTTGCTTGATTTCGGTATCAGATGCGTGATCTCGACGTCGTTTGCCGATATTTTCTACAATAATTGCTTCAAGAACGGCATTTTGCCGATCACCGTCTCGCAAAGTGATCTCGACAAGCTGATGGATGATGCGCGGCGCGGGTCGAACGCGACCCTGAGCATTGACCTCGAAGCACAGGAAATTCGCGGACCTGATGGCGGCGTCGTGAAATTCGATCTCGACTCGTTCCGAAAGCACCTGTTGCTGAACGGGCTTGACGATATCGGCCTGACCATGGCGAAAGCGCCGGCGATCCAGTCCTATGAGGACAAGGCGGCCAAGACACGGCCCTGGTTGTAAACAGAGCTAAAATCTCACCCTTCCCTTTTGATTAAATCGAGTTGATCCATGGCGACGCAAAAGCTCCTCCTCCTGCCGGGTGACGGCATTGGCCCCGAAGTGATGACGGAAGTTGAAAAACTCGTCAGCTGGATGAACAAGACCGGCATGGCCTCGTTCGAAACCGAACGCGATCTTGTCGGCGGTTCTGCGTATGACGCACACAAGGTGGCGATTACCGACGCGACGATGGATCTGGCGCAAGCGGCTGATGCGGTGATTTTCGGCGCGGTTGGCGGCCCGAAATGGGATTCGGTGCCGTATGAGGCGCGCCCGGAGGCGGGGTTGTTGCGTCTGCGCAAGGATCTGGAATTGTTTGCCAATCTGCGCCCGGCGATCTGCTATCCGGCGTTGGCCGATGCCTCGTCACTGAAGCGGGAGCTGGTTGAAGGTCTGGATATCGTCATTGTGCGGGAATTGACCGGCGGCGTCTATTTCGGAGAGCCGAAGGAAATCGTGACGCTGGAGAATGGCGAGCGGCGCGGTGTCGATACGCAAGTCTATACCACGCATGAGATTGAGCGGATCGGGCGCGTCGCATTCGAGATGGCGCGGAAGCGCGGCAACAAGGTGACCTCCTCCGATAAGCGCAATGTTATGCGGTCGGGCGTGTTGTGGCACTCGGTGATGAATGAATTGCACAAGCGCGAATATCCCGATGTGACGCTGGAACATCAACTGGCTGATGCGCTCGGCATGCAACTTGTGCGCTATCCGAAGCAATTCGATGTGATCGTGACCGACAATTTGTTTGGTGACATGCTTTCCGACGTTGCGGCGATGCTGACGGGATCGCTCGGAATGCTGCCCTCTGCAGCTCTCGGTGCCGAGAACCCGAAGACCGGAAAGCGGAAGGCGATGTATGAGCCGGTGCACGGCTCAGCACCCGACATTGCCGGAAAAGGCCTGGCTAATCCGATTGCGATGTTCGGCTCGTTTGCAATGACGCTGCGCTATTCGTTCGGGATGACGGATAGTGCCGACAAACTCGAACGTGCGATCTCGAATGTGCTGGACTCAGGCTTGCGGACGAAGGACATTGCCGCTGCCGGACAAAACAGTGTCAGCACGACAGAAATGGGCGCCGCAGTGCTGAAAGAACTTCAGCGCATTGCGGGATAAAGGAACAGGTGATGACGCTCCCCGTAAGCCGTAACGACATTGTAGCAGCCTATGCGCGTATCAAAGACCATGTGCGGCACACGCCGCTGATGCATTTGGGGCCGAACGCTTTAGGCCTCGACTGCTCGGTGACATTCAAACTGGAATTTCTGCAGCACGCGGGTTCATTCAAGACGCGCGGGGCGTTCAACTCGCTCCTCTCGATGGCGCCTAATTCGGTAGGGATTACGGCGGCTTCGGGCGGCAATCACGGCGCGTCGGTTGCATTCGCCGCCAGAAAACTCGGCATCAAGGCCAAGATATTTGTTCCCGAAATTTCGTCCCCCATCAAGATTGCGACAATCCGGTTGCATGGTGCGGACGTCGTGATCGGCGGGGCGCGGTATGATGATGCGCAGAAGGCGTGTAACGCCTATGCGGCCGAGACGGGGGCGATGATCGTGCACCCGTTTGATGCGCCAGGAACGCTTGCAGGGCAAGGAACTGCTGCGCTGGAATGGGATGCGGACGGGGCTACGCCTGATAGCGTGCTCATTGCATGTGGCGGCGGCGGCCTGATTGGCGGCATGGCTGCATGGTGGCAGGACAAAGCGCAGAATGGCGAGATCAAAGTGGTCGGCGTGGAGCCGGAAGGCTCGCGTTGCCTCTATGCGGCGCTCGAAAGCAACGGGCCGGTTGCGGTTGATGTGCAGTCCATCGCTGCAGATGCGCTCGGCGCACGAATGGTCGGACAGCTGCCATATACGATTGCGAAGGCAGCGGTTGATCATGTGGCGCTTGTGTCAGACGAGGCCATCATGGCGGCACAGGATCTCTTGTGGCGGGATTTCCGGATTGCGAGCGAGGCGGGTGGTGCGGCAGCACTGGCGGCCCTTTTGTCGGGTGCTTACAAGCCTAAAAAGGGCGAGCATGTAGGTGTTTTACTTTGCGGCGCGAATGTTGATCCGGCCCGCTTTGCGTGACACTTGACGCATCACAAAAATAAAGCGGGCTACGAACGGAGCGTATCATGTTTCCTGAACGGTTGACGGAAGGCTACAAAGCCTTTGTTGCTGCGCGCCTGCCGCGGGAACGCGAGCGTTTTGAAGAGCTGGCGGCGAGCGGACAGAAGCCTGAAATCATGGTGATCGGGTGCTGCGACAGCCGCGTTTCGCCGGAAGTTATCTTTGATGCGCGCCCGGGCGAGCTTTTTGTTGTGAGAAACGTGGCCAACCTTGTTCCGCCCTATGAATCAGGTGGCGAATATCACGGCACATCGGCGGCGCTCGAATTTGCGGTTCAGGCGTTGCGGGTGAAGCATATTGTCGTGCTGGGGCATGGGCGCTGTGGCGGTATCCGCGCCTTTGCGGACTCCTCGACCGCCCCCCTCTCTCCGGGTGATTTCATCGGCAAATGGATTAATCTGGTGACGCCAGCCGCAGACGCGATCGGGCCGCAGGGTGACCAGACGCTTGATTCATACGCTGAAAAGCTGGCACTCGCGTCAATCGGCAAGACAATCGACAATTTGATGACGTTTCCGTGTGTCAATATTCTGCATGGACGGGGAAAGTTGCAATTGCACGGCGCCTATTTTGACGTGTTCTCGGGGCGGTTGAAAATCCGCAATCGCGAGACGGGCCAGTTCGATGAAGTGATCGAAAGCGGCGTCGAGCGCGTATCTCTTTTTGACTGCCGCTGAAACGCGATTTTTGGCGGGGGTCGGAACCTGATCCCGAACGCCGGACGTGTCCCCTAAGATGGCAAAAGCACTTCTCAATTTTGTTTTGTTTCAAGCGAGCTGGTTTGCTGCCGTGCTCGGCGGTGCGCATGGCTGGCCATGGACAGGTTCGCTCGTAGCCGTTCTGGCGGTGAGTGTTCATCTCGTGGTGTTCGAGGGTAACCGCAAGCGGGAGTTGCAACTTATCGCTTTCATTGTGCTGCTCGGCCTTGTGGTTGAGAGCCTGCTTATGCAAAGCGGTGTGATCGTCTATCGCTCACCGGAGCCTGTTGCAGTGTTTCCGCCTGTCTGGATTGTGGCGATGTGGCTTGCATTCGGGACATTGCCAAATGGTGTTCTGGGGTGGCTCCACGGTCGTTGGTGGCTGGCGGCTGTTTTCGGTGCGGTTTCAGGCCCGCTCACCTATCAGGCCGGCGCGGCTCTCGGAGCGGCGCAGGTGAGCGAAAACATGATAGGTGCGCTGGGTTTCATCGGGCTCGTCTGGGCACTCGCTTTCCCGCTTATTTTGCGCATGGCGGCGGTTTCAAAAGCATAGGCGTAGCGATATAGCGCGCTGATGATTCTGAGAGAACTTTGTTTTTTCGGCTGTTATACATTGTGTATAACGGAGGATTGTGTTATACGGTTTGTATAACGGTTGCAATTTTGTGCAGGAGCTGGGTCATGAACGAACACATCAAAAATCCTGAAATTGAAGGTGCGTTCCTTCAAGTTCGCAAGATTGGCAATTCATTCGGTCTGATTTTGCCGAAAGAATTGCTGACACGGCTCAACCTCAAAGATGGCGACAAGCTTCACGTGATTGAACAGCCCGAGCGTGGTCTGCATCTGACACCCTATGATCCGGTTCACGCCAAGGGAATGGAGATCGCGCGTAAGGCTTTCAAAACATACGCAAATACTTTTCGTGAACTGGCAAAATAAAGCCATTATCTGTCTTTCCATCTTGCTTTGGACTATTTCCGATGAGCGACGCTGAACCCGTTTGGTTGACGGTTGATCTGATGATTGACGTACACGCCGAGCAACTTGCACTCTTTGGTGGCCCCGCGGGTCTGCGTGACCGCGGTATGCTTGAGTCGGCATTGGGCCGTCCCCTCAATAAATATGCCTATGGTGAAACCGATCTCGCCATACTTGCCGCCGCCTATACCTTCGGCATTGCGAGAAACCACCCATTCGTCGATGGAAACAAGCGTGCATCCTTTGCGGCACTCATCGTGTTTCTGGGTTTGAACGATGTTGAATTCGTTGTACCTGAAACGCACGCTACCGCCATGATCCTCGAAGTTGCCGCAGGAAATATCGGCGAAGAAGGCCTTGCGCGCTGGATCAGGGATAATTGGCCGGTTGTGAGCGATCCGGACGCGGCTTGAGCGCGTATAGGTGTTATTCATTCAATCGAAAGACAGAAAATGACCGGGCCTGATCAGGATGCCGAACGAAATCGTGTCTCCGCGCGCACTCTGCGCTATGCGCGGGTCGGGATGGGGCTCGGCGGGGTGGCGGCTCGGATGGCGGGCGCGCGTCTGTTCAAGAGCGAAGGTAGAGATATCGGCAACGCGTTCGCGCTCGCTCAGGCTCTTGGTGGCCTGAAGGGTCCGTTGATGAAGGTTGCGCAATTGCTCGCAACGATCCCGGAAGCGGTACCGGCGGAATATGCTGCGGAATTGGGGAAGCTTCAGAACGAGGCACCGCCGATGGGGGCGGCATTTGTCAAACGCCGGATGATGGCGGAACTCGGACCTGACTGGTCGAAGCGATTTGCGTCCTTCGATTTGAAGCCCGTTGCCGCCGCGTCTCTCGGGCAAGTTCATAAAGCTGTGTCGCATGACGGGCGGGCATTGGCCATCAAGCTGCAATATCCCGATATGGCGTCTGCCGTCGAGGCTGATTTGAGCCAGTTGGGCATGCTGTTTGCGCTGCACCGGCAGTTTGATCCGGCGGTTGATACGCGCGAGATTGCCAAGGAAATCTCGGAGCGGATTCGGGAGGAACTCGATTACAGGCGGGAAGCTAAACATGCGGCGCTCTATACGGAGATGCTGGCCGATGTTGCGATGGTTCGCGTTCCTGAAACAATCCCGGAATTGAGCACGAACCGTCTGCTGGCAATGACGTGGTTGCAGGGTGACAAGCTCCTATCGTTCAAAGAGCATGACCTTGAAACACGCAACCGGCTTGCAACGGCAATGTTTAAAGCGTGGTGGCTGCCATTCAGCCGATTCGGCGTGATCCATGGCGATCCGCATCTCGGGAATTACTCGGTGTTTTCGGAAGGCGGCGAAGCGCAGGGCATTAATTTGCTTGATTATGGGTGTGTCCGGATTTTTCCGCCCCGTTTTGTCGGCGGCGTCGTCGATCTCTATCAAGGCCTGTTGCACGATGACCAAGAGCGGGTTGTGCACGCGTACGAGACGTGGGGTTTCAAAAATCTTCGCAAAGACCTTGTGGAAGTGCTGAATGTCTGGGCGCGGTTCATCTATGGGCCGCTGCTTGATAACCGCGTTCGGACGATTGCAAACGGCGTGGCACCGGGTGCCTATGGCCGGCAGGAAGCGTTTACGGTTCACAAGGCGCTGAAGGAAAAGGGTCCGGTGACAATCCCGCGTGAATTCGTATTCATGGATCGGGCAGCAATCGGCCTTGGCGGGGTTTTTCTGCACCTCAACGCCGAGTTGAACTTTTTCAAATTGTTCAACGAAGCGATTGCCGACTTTTCAACGGATATTGTGGCAGAAAAACAGACCCGGTTGATGGACAAGACAGGCTTGGCCAAACACTGACACTCAAGAAAAAAGGGACCGGCCGAAGCCAGTCCCTTGAAGTCTTGGAAGGGGGACGAAGGGAACGCTCCTTCCGAGTCATATCGCCAGAAACGGCGGAGAATGGCGTCGGTCAAGCGGGGCGCTCCCCGGAAGACCTATACTTTCGCGTGTGACTACGGCGCAGATGCGACCAGTATACGGCAAAATCATGACATTTTGATCTGACGCAAATGAACTGCGATAAAGCAAACAACAGACGGAGACAAAGGCTTGATCTTCTCTGAAATTGTGACACTCTTGTCATCAAATTTCCGGAGTTGATTGACGCTGTGGCAGAAAATTCCGCTACCCCTTACGAGACGCTGGTTGTGCCCTTTAAAACGGCACAGGTAAGCCAGACGAGTCCCTCCCCTCCGCCGCAAGTCGCGTTTGACCGCCATGAAATTCGGGAATTAATGACGCTTTACGGCCGGATGGTGGCAGCAGGTGAATGGCGGGATTACGCGCTGGATTTTCTCAAAGACCGGGCGGTCTTTTCGGTTTTCAGGCGGACGGCGGAACGACCCCTGTTTCAGGTCGAGAAGAATCCGCACCTCGCGAACCGGCAGGGACTCTATGCGGTGACCAGCCAGGCAGGACGCGTGTTGAAACGGGGTCATGACCTCGCCCCCGTCCTCCGCGTGATGGAGCATCCGCTTCGGCTCGTCAAACCCTAAACAGATGCCCCAAACAAAACAGCCCCGGAAAACCGGGGCTGTTTGATTATTAATTCGAGAATGTGTCCGACTATTCGTTGTTACGCTGACCGAACAGATGCAGCAGCATCTGGAACATATTGATGAAATCCAGATACAAGGTCAACGCACCCATGACCGAAGCCTTCGCCATGACCACCGCGTCGCCGTAAACTTCGTCGTACTGGTCCTTGAGGCGCTGCGTATCCCATGCCGTCAGCCCGGCAAACACGATGACACCAAGCACGTTGAGACCGAACTGAAGTGCGGAACTCTGCACGAAAATGTTCACGATGCTCGCAATGATGATCCCGAACAGGCCCATCATCATGAAGGTGCCCATCGCCGACAGGCTGCGTTTTGTTGTGTAGCCATAGAGCGACAATGCGCCGAATGTTGCGGCTGTCATGAACAGGACCTGCACGACGCTACCGATCTTGAACACAAGAAACACGGTCGAGAGCGACAGACCCATCACCGCAGCGAAGGCCCAAAACGTCCCCAGAAGTGCCGTGTACGACAAGCGCTCAAAGCGGAACGACAGGAAGAACACGAAGCCAATCGGTGCCAGCATCACCAACCATTTTAGCGGCGAGAGATAAAGCGCGGCACCAAGATCAGTCAGATACATCTCGGAGGCGATGCGATACGCAGTCGTCTCGGATGTTACTGCTGCCATAAACGTGCCCCAGGCAATCAGCGCGGAGATTGCGAGCGCCAGGGTCATATGATTGTAGATACCCAGCATGTAGGAGCGCAGGCCCATATCGTATTCTGCGGAGCGGGCTCCAGAAGCGCTCCAGATATTGGCGTTGCCATTCAATTGCGACATTGTCTTTGCCCTTTGGAAAGAACTGATCAATTGCTGGGACATCCCCAGCTACCACGACAATATGATGGTGAATTGTGACAAAAACAAGGGGGAAAAGACTTTACCTGCACGATATTCGATAAATATTTGAACGGTTAAAGCATCGTTATCGAAACCGTTGTTTTTTTGACCCAATATTACATTTTCCTCACGTAGATTTATTCAACAATAAATGACTCAATAAACAACATATTATTATTGTAAATCAAAAATCTATTCAAAAATAAAGATGATTTGGTGGACTTACTCCTACTGGGCACGCAAATGGCGCGCCGGCTTTTGGCCGAGAACGGTCCATGTGCCAATAAGACCGATGATAATCGTCGCGATAATGGCTGTCACGGCAACCAAAAGCGCGACACCTGCGTCAAATGCATACTCGAAATTCATGATATTCCGAACAACAAGATAGGATGCACCCGTTCCCGCAATAACGCCAAAGAGTGCAGCAAAGAGACCAAGCAATCCGTATTCAAACAGCAAACTGTTCAGCAACCGGCCACGGGTCGCACCCAGCGCTTTCAGGATGACCGAGTCATAAATCCGGGCACGCTGCCCACTGCCCAGAGCGCCCGCAAGAACCAAAACACTTGCCAGCAACGTAACCCCGCTCGCACCGCGTATGGCAAGCGCCAGTTTTCCGACGAGGTCATTGACGGCTTCGAGTGCTTCCTTCACGCGAACAGCGGTGATCGAGGGAAATGCCCGGGCGGAAGCGAGAAGCAAAGCTGTTTCAGTCGACACGTTGGAAAGCTTCGGCAGCGTCAGGGACATCAGGTGCGTGTTCGGTGCGCCGGCAAACGTGTTCGGCGAAAAGACCATCACGAAATTAATGCCCATCGAGCGCCATTCAACTTTCCGGATATTGGCGATCGTCGCCTCGATACTCCGACCGAGGACGCCAACGGTTATTTTGTCGCCCAGTTTCAGGTCCAATCCGGTTGCAATGCCCTCCTCAAGTGAAACCAATGGCGGGCCGCTGTAATTCTGAGGCCACCATTCCCCTGCTGTGAGCGCCGAACCTTCAGGGAGTGTATCCGCGAAGGTAATGCCGCGATCTCCGTCGAGCACCCAAGCCGACTGCTCGGAGACTTTGACATCCTCGGCGGCGACATTCTTCACCCGCAGTACGCGACCGCGCATCATCGGAACATCGCCGATCTTGCCCTCCGGTGCCGACTGGGCGAGGAATTCCCGAAAGTCGGCAATGTCGCTTTTCGGGACGTCGACAAAGAAGAAACTCGGGGCCTTTTCCGGCAGTGAACGGCCCAAAAGCCGCTGGATATTAACGTCAACCAGACCAATCGTCACCAGCAAGGTGACGCCGAGGCCCAGTGATACAATGAGCGAGGGTGTCAACGCACCAGGTCGGTGAATATTGGCGAGCGCGAGCCGCCATTCCGTCCGGCGCACCGGCGGCAAGCGCTTAACGCCCGCCATAATACCTACGGCAACCAGTCTGAGGATCAGAAAGGCCGCCAATGTGCCGCCAACGGCAAAGGATGCGATGCGGCTATCGTAGGACAGCGTAATGATGGATGCGGCCAGAAGAAGAGCGGAGGAGAACGCGCCCACAAGGTAGCGTTTACGCGGAAATGTCCGGCTTGGCGCCACTTCATCCCGAAAGAGCGCGGCAACGGGGATATCGTGAACCCTTCCCAAAGGCAGAAGCGAGAACGCCAAAGTTGTGAGGAAGCCATAGAGGGCACCGGTCGCGATCTGCTCCGGATAAAGATGCGGATCGAGCGTGATGGGCAGCGCGCTGGCTGCGAGGGATGCGACACCGAATGGCAATGCTGCCCCGAGCACCAACCCGATCACGATTCCCAGAGCGGCTAGCAACAGCACTTCTGCGCCCGCAATCAGGAAAACGCGTGTGCCATTGGCACCAACGGCCTTGAGAATCGCCAGCGTGGAGCGGCGGCGTTCAACATAGGCGCTGACGGCGTTGGCAACGCCGACACCGCCGACGACAAGCGCCGTCAAGCCGACAATGGTCAAATATTGCGTGAAGCGCTCAATGTTGCGGGTTAATTGCGGCGAGGCGTTCAAGCGCGAGCGAAACTCGAAGCCGGAGTCGGGTAGCTGTTTGGGTAGCGCAGCCTCGAGATCACTGATGGCGCGGTCGGAATTCGCGCCCTCGGGCAATTGCAGGCGGTATGTCCAACGGACGAGACTGCCCGGTTGAACGAGACCTGTTGCGATCAATCCGGCCTGCGACATCATCAAGCGCGGGCCATAGGTAACGCCTCCGGCGAGCTTATCCGGCTCCGCGGTGATCGATGCCATCAGGCGAAAACGGGCCTTGCCCACAGTGATCAAGGCACCGGGCTCCAAACCGAGGCGGGCGAACAGGGTCGGATCGCCGACGGCGCCGTAGACCTCGCCTTCAGTCGTGAGCGCGGTTGCGAGCGATGTTGCGGGCTCAAGAATGATTTCGCCGAGGGCGGGATAACGATCATCAACGGCTTTTACTTCGACAAGCGAGGTCGCATCCGGAGACAGTGCCATGGCGCGAACGGTCATCAGGCTCGAAACGCTTCCCTTGCTGGTCAGATAGGCCAGTTCCGCCTCGGTAGCGGGCCGGTGGATCCGGCTGACGGACACATCGCCGCCCAATAACAAGCGCCCCTGCCCTTCCAACCCGTCCGACAAGGCATTTGCGAGTGATCCGACGCCGACAATGGCGGTCACACCGAGTGCAATGCAGCCGAGGAAGACGCGGAAGCCTTGTGCTCCGTTTCGCAAATTCCGGACGGCAAGTTTCAGGGCAAGTGTGATCTGCTGCAGAACAGGCATTTTCGTTGAAGGATGAAGTGCCATTATGCGGGCTCCAAGACCGGTTCAACTCCCTTGCCCGACTCGATTCGCCCGGACCGGAGCCGGATGGTGCGATCGCACCGTGCCGCCAGATCGGCGTCGTGCGTTACGAGAACGAGCGTTGCGCCGCGTTCGTGTTTCATGCGGAACAGCAGATCGACAATCTGAAGGCCGGTTGCCTCGTCCAGATTCCCCGTCGGCTCGTCCGCGACCAGCAAAGCGGGGTCGGGCGCGAGCGCCCTTGCCAACGCAACACGCTGTTGCTCGCCGCCCGACAACTCAGCCGGATAATGATTGAGCCGTGCACCCAAGCCGACCTCTTCGAGTTCACGACGCGCGCGGCCCATCGGATCGGGATGACCGGCCAGTTCGAGAGGAACGGCAACATTCTCGAGCGCTGTCATTGTAGGAATCAGGTGGAATGATTGAAATACAATACCGATATGACGGCCCCTGAAACGCGCCAGATTATCCTCGGACATAGCGGTAAGCGTCTGGCCATCAACGATGACTGTGCCGGAATCAGGTTGCTCAAGTCCGGCCATTGTCATTAGAAGCGTCGATTTTCCCGAACCCGACGGGCCGACAAGGCCAATTGCCTCACCCCTCTCGATCGACAGCGATATACCCTTTAGGATATGAACCCGTGACGCATCGCGCCCAAGACTTAAATCAAGATTTTTTATCGAAACTGCTTCAGCCATGAAACTTCCTGTATTCAAATCAATCGGCCGTCTCTTTCGCGTTATTGCCAAACCTTGGTGGTTGGCGCACGACGAGATTGGCCAATTTCAACCATTGTCCCGAATTGTATACGCATGCCGGATTGCATGTGTGATCTGTATATGGGGTTATTCAGGCATGATTGCGACAGCCAATGCGGCATCAAAACCGTTAACGCTCGTGGCGCTCGGCGACAGTTTGACCGCCGGATACGGGCTCGCCCAATCCGAGGCTTTTCCTGTCGTGCTCGAAAAGCGCTTGAAAGACCTCGGGCTAGACGTGACTGTGATTAATGGCGGCGTTTCGGGGGATACGGCGTCGGGCGGCCTCGAGCGGCTCGACTGGACTGTGCCGGAAGGAACGCATGGCGTGATCGTCGAGCTCGGGGCGAATGATGCGCTCCGCGGGATAGATCCTGCGATCACGCGGGAGTCTCTGAAAAAAATCATCCAAAGCCTGCAGGCGCGCGGCATTCGCGTGATGCTTGCAGGGATGCTGGCACCGCGCAATATGGGGGGAGAATATGCGGCCGCCTTTGATGCCATTTACCCGGCGCTCGCGACGGAATTCAATATTCCGCTCTACCCGTTCTTCCTCGACGGCGTTGCAGCTGACCCAACTTTATTGCTTCCTGATGGCCTGCACCCGACGGCGGCAGGCGTCGAGCGTATTGTTTCAAAAATGCTGCCCAGCGTTCAAACCTTTGTCATGTCGATCCCGTAATCATTCCCCTATTTCTGTTTTGGAGTACCCCAATGAAGTATCGCAGTCTCGGTCGTTCAGGAATGAAGGTGAGTACGATTTGTCTCGGCACGATGACCTATGGCGAGCAGAATACCGAGGCCGAGGGTCATGCACAGATGGATTACGCGCTTGGCGAGGGCGTGAATTTCTTTGACACCGCCGAAATCTACGCCATTCCGCCGAAAGCGGAGACACAGGGCGCGACAGAAACCATCATCGGCAACTGGTTCAAGGCGCGGGGCAATCGCGACAAGGTGATCCTCGCCTCGAAGGTTTCGGGACGCAGCGTCATGACGTGGATGCGGGAAGACGGCGTGACGCCGGAGCTCACGCGTAAGCAGATGACTTTCGCGCTCGAGGGAAGTCTGAGGCGTTTGCAGACGGATTACATTGATCTCTACCAGCTGCACTGGCCGGACCGCGCTGTGCCTTGGGGTGCCAATCCCGTTATTCACCGGCAGGAGAATTATGAAGGGCCAGAAAATTCAATGCTCGAAGCTCTCGAGACATTGCAAGATTTCGTGAAAGCCGGAAAAATCCGCTATATCGGGCTGTCAAACGAAAGCGCATGGGGAACCATGACGTTCCTGAATTTGGCGGAGAAGCATGGTCTGCCGAGGGTCGCAAGCGTCCAGAATGCCTATAATTTGTTGAACCGGACGTATGAAGTCGCCTTGGCGGAAGTGTCGCTGCGGGAGAATGTCGGGCTTTTGGCGTTTTCACCACTCGCACAGGGCTACCTCACCGGGAAATATCTGAATGGCGCACGGCCTGCGGGGGCGCGAGCAACCCTGTTCAATCGCGGCCAACGCTATCAGACGCCCGGTGCTGAAGAAGCAATCAGCCAATATTGCGCGTTGGCGACACAATCAGGCTTTGATCCGGCGCAGATGGCGCTTGCCTTTGTCAATTCACGGCCATTTCTTGGCGCAAACATCATTGGCGCGACGACGATGGCGCAACTGAAAACGGATATCAGCTCGATCGATCTTGATCTGCCAAAAGAGATCGAGGATGCGATCAATGCGATCCATCAGGTGCACTGCAACCCATGCCCGTAAGGTGTGGAAATATAAAACTCCTCTTACCCAAATATCTTCATCCAGATTGTGGCAGCTTTTTTCGACCTGTTTTGAGATGTTAACAATAGAGGCGAACATGAACGGACCAGAAAGGTACTAAGTATTGGTCCACATGTCCGAACGCCTTATAATTTCAAGAAAATTACACCCTAATGACCACGAATTAATTATGATAAATTTTTGTGTCGTCCGATTGTCATAATTATTTACAATGGTATTGTACTCTGCTGTCCTACGCTGCTTCCGATGTCCTTCGGCGTCGTCCAGCGGAGAAAATCGGTTCCAAGCGCGCTTATTTTGTATTCGTATATGACATATGGAGAAGACCCAATGATCAAGAAAACAGACTCTTTCAGCCGGCGTTCATTCCTGAAAGGCACCGCAGCAGCGGGCCTCGGAGCGATTGCCGCACCAGCTCTCATCTCCAGCTCGGCTCTCGCCTCCTCGGGCGAGCTCAACTACACCGGTTGGGCAGGGTATGACTTCAAGGTTGCCTTTGCTGCTTTCACAAAAGAAACCGGCATCAAGATGAACTTCACCGAACAGCCGGACAATGACACGATTTTCGCTCAGGCGAAGCTTGCAATTCAGACCGGTGCAATCGACGTGATCGAGCCGACTGTCGACCGCGTGCAGTCCTATAGCGAAAACGGCCTTGTCCAGGCCTGGGATATGAACAAGATCAAGCTCGACCAGTGGGAAGGCGGTCTCGTCAGCGGTCAAGCCGGCGAAATGGCAACCATTGACGGCAAGCGCCTGTTCCTCCCGGGTGTCTGGGGTACGGAAGCACTTACCTTCAATACGAAGGAAGCACCGATGGAATATGGCAAGGCCAGTCTTGCTGATCTGTGGGATCCGAAGTTTGAAGGCAAGGTTTGCGTTCGTGCGCATTCCGCCCTCGCCGCTCTTGGCCGCGTGATGGATGCTGACGGCAAGCTGCCGCACCCATTCATGGAAGGCTACAAGGACGATGCCAAGATGAAGAAGATCTGGGATGTCATCCTCGCAGAAGCCATCAAGGGCAAGAAGAACATCGCCCAGTTCTGGAAGGGCGAAAACGAAGCCCAGGCCGGCTTCCGCACCAATGGTTGCGTGCTTGGTCTGACCTGGGATTCGACCGGCTACAATATGGGCAAGGAAGGTCCGTTCTCCTACATTGCGCCGAAGGAAGGCGCGTTTGCGTGGAATCAGGGCAACATGCTCATGAAGAATGCAAAGAATGTCGAGCAGGCTCATGCGTTCCAGAACTGGGTCTCTTCTCCGGAAGGTGCTGCTCTGTGGGCAACGGCATTCTCAGCCAATCCAGTCGGCAAGGGCGCTGGCGCGAAGATGGATGCAGCTGTGTCGAAGTTCTACACGAGCTCCTTCCCGGGCGACGCTCTGACGAAGCTCTGGTGGTGGCCGGTTCAGACCAGCTCGTTCCTGAAGCTGCGCGCTGAGTACGCCGACAAGTTCATTGCAGCGTAAGGTAGTAGAAATAGAGGCGGCGGGTTTACGGACCCGCCGCTTTTTCATGAATATCCGGGTGTGGCCTTAGAAAGAACTTGGTTCCAACATGAGTGAAGACGTTCAGCTCTCCAAGATTTGCATGGATTTCGGTAGTTTCCGTGCGGTCAACAATGTTGATGTGACCATCAAACCGGGTGAATTCTTCTCGTTTCTGGGTCCGTCGGGCTGCGGCAAGACCACTATTCTCCGTCTGATTTCAGGATTCATGGAGCCGACAGACGGCTCGGTGAAAATCGGTGGCAAGGACATGAAGGGCATTCGCCCAAATGCTCGGCCGACCGCTCTCATTTTCCAAAATCTGGCACTTTTCCCGCTTATGCCGGTTTGGGAAAATATAACATTCGGGTTGGAAGTCCGCGGCGTGCCAAAAGCTCAGCGTCGTGCGAAGGCCGAAGAACTGCTTCAATTGGTCGATCTTCACGATTCTGCTGACAAGCGCATCAGCCAGTTGTCAGGTGGCCAGAAGCAACGTGTGGCGATTGCCCGTGCTTTGGCCGTCGAGCCGAAGGTGATGTTGCTCGACGAGCCGCTCTCGGCGCTCGATCTCAAACTACGCCAGCATATGCGGGCCGAATTGCGCGCCATCCAGAAACGCACGGGCGTGACCTTTATTTATATCACCCATGACCAAGGCGAAGCGTTGGCGATGTCCGACCGGGTCGGCGTCATGTCGCAAGGCATCCTCCAGCAGGTGGCAACGCCGCAGGAGATTTATAATAATCCGGTCAACGGGTTCGTTGCTTCTTTCGTCGGCGAGAACAATGTGTTTGTCGGGACGGTAAAGGGCAAGAGCGGCGATATCGCGACGTTTGAGACTGCGAAGGGGCAATTCAATGCCCGGCTTGGAGCCAATGTCTCGGTTGGTGATACGACCAAGCTGTTTGTGCGTCCTGAATTCTGTACGTTGCAGAAGACAGCCTCAAAATCGGCCAATTCCATCGCGGTCGAAGTGACTGAAATCGCTTTTGAGGGAAATTTCGTGAATGTGTTCGTCCGTGACGAAAGCGGCGACACGCATATGGTGCAGGTGCAGAATGATCCATCCATTCCGACGCCGGCGCTTCACTCAAAAGCACACATGATCTTCGATCCGCAAAGCTGCATGATTTTGTCAGAAGCGACTGATACTCGCTCCGGGCATTAGAGGAGTAACGGGCATGCAGGAACTCCTCCGACGCTACGGGATCAGCCTCTCGGTTATCATGGTCGCAATGACAGCCTTTTGGCTTTTGGCGCTCGTTGTCATTCCCAATCTCGTATTGTTCAAGTTTTCCTTCCGTCTTTATCTCCCGGTTGACCAACTTGGCGGGCCCAATGACGTCTACACGTTGAAAAATTATGCGACGTTTTTCGAGAGCCCGATCCATATCAATGTTTTCTTCTCGACGATCCTTTACAGCAGTTTTGTCACAGCAATCTGTTTGGCTATAACGTACCCGCTCGCCTATATTCTCGCGAAAGTGCTCAAGTCGACCGACACGGCGACCTTCTTCCTTGTGTTGTTGGTGCCGCTCTGGGTTAGCGAGATTTTGCGGTCGTTTGCGTGGTTTATCATTCTCTCGATGCAGGGCCCGCTGAATGCCGTTCTACTCGGTATCGGGATTATCGATAAGCCGATCCGATGGATAACAGGGTTTCAGTCCGTTATTGTTGGCCTCGTCTATGCCTATATCCTGTTCATGCTGTTCCCGATCTACAATGCGATCTCGGCGCTCGACACGAACCAGATCGAAGCCTCGGAAGATTTGGGTGCCTCCATGTGGCGGACCCATTGGCGCGTGATTATTCCGCATTCAAAGCCGGGAATTGCCTCGGGGTGTGTGATGGTTTTCATGCTGTGCGCGGGCTCCGTGATCGTTCCGACAACCCTGGCTTCGACCAATTCGCGATGGTTCACCGAGATTATCCAACAATGGATGTTCGAGGGCTTGGATTGGAACACCGGTTCGGCATACGCCTTCCTGCTGCTCGCGCTTTGCATTATCTTTGTCAGCCTCGTCATGCGCATTCTGAATGTGCGCCTCGTCGATATCGCGAAGTGAGGGGGCAGCCATGACATCCACCACATTCAGCAAAATCGTGATCCGGGTCTATCTTGGGCTCTTCGTCGCCTATATGTTGCTGCCTCTGATCATTATGGGCGGCGCCGGCCTGAATAATTCACGTTTCCCGTCGGTTTATCCGTGGGTCGGTTTCACAGACCGCTGGTTCATCGACCTTTGGACAGATGAGCGGATGTGGGGAGCCGTACGTAACACGACATGGGTTGCGTTAGCGGTCGTGGCGATATCGGTTCCGATTGGAACGGCAGCTGCGATCCTCTTGAACAGTGTGAAGCCGAGAGCTCGTTCGTTTCTTTACGGCTTCATGGTTGCGCCGATCCTGACGCCGGGCGCTGTGATCGGGATTTCGACCCTTCTGTTCTGGAACACGTTTCATGTACCGGCGGGGCTTTATCTGTCGGTGATGGGGCAAGTGTCGTTTGTTGCGGCCTATGTGATGCTGCTGGTGCTCGCCCGACTGCAAACCTTTGATCCCGGCCTTGAGGAAGCAGCGCTCGATCTCGGTGCTTCCCATGGGCAGGTAGTGCGACGTATTCTCGTGCCGCATCTTTATCCGGCAATTGGCGCAGGTGCTATTATCGCGTTTTTCCAGTCGGTCGAGAATTTCAACGTCACCCTGTTCACACGCGGCAATTCCGACACGCTAACGGTTTATGTCGGCTCCAAAATTCGTTCCGGAATCACGCCGACTATCAATGCACTCGCACTGGTCCTGATCATCTTTACGGTGATTTGTGCGATCATCTACGAGATTCTCCGGCGGCGGGCGGAACGGCGCGCGGCTGAATTGGCGGCTACGGCGGCTGCTGCGGAATTGATGTAAGCCTTTGGCTTCAGCGTGTTGATTGACGGCACTGACATGTGTGACGTTCATCGGGAACGAAAGTTCGCCAAACAGATCGACGGAACCTGATGGGCCTCATCCTTGTCCTCAATGCCGGCTCTTCTAGCGTAAAATTTGCGCTCGTTGATGTTGACCCGCAGCGAGGCGAGAGAGAGCTTGCCCGCGGGGCTGTGGATGGTCTGGGTCAGTCGCCGCGGTGGAGCGTGCGCCAATCAGAAGGTGCGATTGACACGGGGCAACCTTGGCTCATGGGAGCCCTTGTGACGCACAAGGCTGCGATCAGCCATATTCTCGCTTGGATCGATCAACATCATGGCCTGAACACTCTGACAGCCGCGGGGCATCGCGTTGTGCATGGCGGCGAGGCCTTTACCGCGCCCGTGCGATTAAAAGCCGAAAATCTCGCCGATTTGCGCGCTCTGACACCGCTCGCGCCACTGCACCAACCACATAATCTTTCGGCTATTGACAGTCTTTTCGAGTTGGCTCCGACGCTTCCGCAAATCGCGTGTTTTGATACGGCGTTTCACGCGACCATGCCGGTGGTTGCACGGAATTTTGCGCTCCCGCGTTCAATCACGGCGCAAGGCGTGCGCCGATACGGGTTTCACGGCCTGTCCTACGAGTTTATCGCGTCTGCCTTGCGCGACAAGGATCCGGCTCTTTATCGCGGAAAAGTGATTGTTGCGCATCTTGGTAATGGCTCGAGCCTGTGCGCGCTTGATGGCGGAAAGAGCATTGCTACGACGATGGGGTTCTCGGCGCTGGATGGTTTGATGATGGGCACGCGCTCGGGGTCAATCGATCCGGCGGTCATTTTCCATTTGATGCGGGAAATGAAACTTTCTTCGGCGGAAGTTGAAACGATGCTCTATCAAAAGTCCGGACTGCTTGGCGTCTCGGGACTTTCAGCGGATATGCGGGTTCTGCGTGCAGCGGCGCCTGACATGCCGGAAGCCCGCGAAGCGATCGAACTTTTCACCTATCGCATTCGGCGCGATATCGGCTCGCTCATCGCGGCGCTTGGCGGGATTGATGGTCTGGTATTTACAGCGGGGATCGGCGAAAACGATGCGGCCTTGCGTGCCGACATCCTCAACGGATTGAAATGGGCGGGGTTTTCTTTGGATACCGCTGCCAACGAGAAGAGTGCAGAGCGGATTACGATTGATGGTAGCGCGAGGGCGTACCGACTGGCGACGAATGAAGAACTCATGATAGCGCGTCACAGCGCGAGGCTGATGGCGGAACAGGCGAAATAGAAGGAACGGTCCGATGATCAAAGATATCAAACATTATCCGGAAATGGCGAACCCGCAATTGCGTCCGCGCTACTCCGGTATGACGAGCTTTTTCAGAACGCCCGTTTTGGAAGATGCGAAAGGTGTCGATATCGGTGTTATCGGCGTGCCTTTCGATGGTGGCGTCACAAACCGCACCGGAGCGCGGCATGGGCCACGCGCCGTGCGCGAACAGACAACGCTTGTCCGCCGCGTGAATCAGGCAACCGGCATTTGCCCTTTTGATCTGGTGTCCGTTGCAGATCTCGGTGATGCCTGGCTTGAGGCACCTTACGAGCTAATGGGTGCGCATCGGGAAATTCAGGATTTTTTCGCCAATGTCGCTAAAGCGGGCACGACGACGCTCGCGGTTGGTGGTGATCATTCCATCTCGCTCCCGATCCTGCGCGCCATTGCGAAGGATGGGCCCGTCGGCATGGTGCATATCGACGCCCATTGCGATACTGGCGATGATTATCTCGGCTCCCGTTTCCATCATGGCGCGCCGTTCAGTCGCGCGGTCGAGGAGGGTTTGCTCGACCCGAAGCGCGTGATCCAGATCGGCATTCGCGGCTCGATCAATCATTCCGATATGTGGAAATTCAGCCATGATAGCGGCATGCGCGTCGTTTATATGGAGGAACTGTTCGACAAGGGTTGGAAATGGGCAGCCGAAGAAGCCCGCAAGATTGTTGGAACCGGGAAGACCTATCTGTCCTTCGATGTCGACTCGCTCGACCCGATTTTTGCGCCCGGAACCGGAACGCCGGAATCGGGCGGGATCATGATGATCGAGGCGCAACGGATGATCCGTGCGCTGGCGGGTATCGACTTCATCGGGGCTGATGTGGTGGAGGTGTCGCCACCTTTCGATGTCGGGACAATCACGGCGCAAAATGCCGCCAATGTGCTGTTTGAAATTCTGTGCGTTCTTGCGCCAGCCGTTAAAAAGCGAAAGGGCGGCTAGGCTTTCAGGAACGAACCTTCCCGCGCCAACGCACCGAGCACGCTGATCCCCTGTTCGATCCGCTCGGCAGGAATCGATGAAAATCCGAGACGCAGATAATTGCGTGGCGGATTTTCGTTCATGAAGAAGATATCACCGGGTTCGACGAGCACGCCGCGTTGTTCGGCCGCTGCCGCAAGCGCATTGCCGTCAAGCCCCTCGGGGCCACGCAGCCAGCAACTCGATACGCCGTGGCCCAAGAGCCAGGTGAACCCCGGAAGATGCTTTTGCATGGCCTGATCGAGAAGCCCGGCCCGGGTACCCAGAGCCTGCCCCAAGCGCCTGATATGCGCCTTGTAATGACCGAGGCCAAGAAACAGGGCTGCTGCCCGCTGGTTGTTCGAGGGAGGATGCCGCAGCATCAGGCGGCGCAGGGCACGCAATTCATGGATTACGGGCGCGGGCGCAATGATGTAACCGAGCCTGAGGCCGGGTGCGAGAACCTTGGACAGGCTGCCGACATAGAGCACACGCCCATCAACATCGAGGCTTTTCAGCGAGGGTGTTTCGCGCGCATCCGGCAAAAACTCCGTCTCGTAATCATCCTCGATGATCACGAAATCATTTTCGCGCGCAAGCGACAGCAATTCCGAGCGCCGTTCCAGCGGCATAGTCACCGTGGTCGGGCATTGATGGCCGGGGGTGAGGTAAACATAGTCGCACCCGTTCAGGGCGGACGACATTTGCAACCCGTCCTCGTCGACCGGAAGGCCGATGACACGATCGGACATCGTGCTAAAAATATTGCGCGCATCGGGGTATCCGGGATCTTCCACGCCGATCGTTGTATTCTTGCCCAGAAGCAATTGGGCGAGCAGATAGAGCGCCTGCTGCGCGCCGATCGTTACAATGATTTCATCAGGGCTGGCCCAGATGCCGCGCCGGGGCAAAACGTGAAGGCGCAATTGGTCGATCAGTTCCGGATCATCACCATCGACCAGATCCCGCGCCCAATTATGGATTTCAAGCACGCTCAACGCGCCGCGCGCGCATTCCCGCCAATCATTCGTGGGAAAGAGGCTCGGATCAAATTGGCCATAGAGAAAAGGGTATTGATATCGAAGCCATTCTTTCGGCTTCACGATATTACGACGGGTCGACGGTGTCATCGTGAACCGCCCGTCCCACGCGGGTGATCCGGCGTGGCTACCTCCGAGAGATAGATGACCCGGCAATCGCGTTTGCGGTTGAAATGCTGCACCAACGAAGTAGCCACTCCGTTCGCGGCTCTCGAGGAACCCTTCGTCGACCAATTGCTGGTAGGCCAGAACGACGGTGTTCCGCGCAACCGAGAGAATGGTGGCCAATTCCCGGCTCGACGGCATGCGGGCGCCCGCAGGCAAGCGGCCCTGCTCGATGGCGGCAACAATCATTTGCCTGATCTGGACTTGAAGCGAGCGTCCACCATGCGAAAAACTGCGGAATAATGAATCCCAGATAACGGGTTCATCGCCGCCAAAATCATTGGCGGTCGGGGACGTCGCGGATATTCTGGCACCGTGTTCCAAGCGAAACAGCCTCTCTGGCTCTACCCAATTCACGCGTTCAGCGTTTGATGGTACCAGATTGTACGAAATTTATCCCCTTGAAAAGGACAGATCATGGCAACGCATGACTCACACGCTTCAGGCAACCCGTCGATGGCTAGACACTGGATGCCGTTTACTGCGAATCGTGACTTCAAGCAGGACCCGAAAATGTTTGTCCGGGCCGAGGGCGTCTATTATTATGATCGCGAAGGCAAGAAAATCCTCGACGGTTCATCGGGTTTGTTTACGACGCCTGCGGGGCATGGCCGGCGCGAGATTGCGGAAGCCGTTTACAAGCAGCTTTCCGAACTCGACTTCACTCCGAGTTTTCTCAGAGGTCACGACAAGACGTTTGAGCTTGCCGACAAGATTGCGGCCATGATGCCGGAAGGACTTGATCGGATCTTCTTCGTGAATTCCGGTTCCGAAGCGGTCGAGACGGCGATGAAGATGGCGTTGAACTATCATCGCGTTCGTGGCCAGGGCAACCGGCAGATGTTTGTGTCGCGCGAGCGCGCCTATCATGGCGTGAATTTTGGCGGTGTCGCGCTTTCGGGCATGGTCAATAACAGGCGCGCTTTCGGCAATTCGCTGCCAAGCGCGGTGCATATGCGTCACACCCATATTCCGGAGAACAAATTCGCCATTGGTGAAGGTGATCATGGCCTCGACCTCGCCGAGGATCTGACGCGCATTATCGCCAATTATGGTGGCGAAAACATTGCAGCCGTTTTTGTCGAGCCGATTGCTGGCTCCACCGGCACGCTCGTTCCGCCGAAGGGCTATCTGAAACGTCTGCGGGAACTCTGCACACAGCACGGTATTCTTCTCGTATTTGACGAAGTCATTACAGGTTTTGGACGGACAGGACGCTCATTCGCGACCCACAGTTTCAACGTCAAACCGGATCTGATCACGATGGCCAAGGCCATTACCAATGGCGCGCAGCCAATGGCGGCAGTCGCCGCAAGCCGCGATATCCACGACACGATCATGGCGTCGGCACCCGATAATGTCACCGAATTCTTCCACGGCTACACATGGTCGGCTCATCCGGCAGCTTGCGCAGCGTCGCTTGCGACACTCAAAATCTATGAGGACGAGCGCTTGTTCGAACGCGCCGCGCAAATGTCCGCCTATTTTCTCGAAGGTCTGTTTTCGTTGAAAGACGTACCGATCGTTACCGATATTCGCGGCTATGGCATGATGGGTGGCGTCGATGTCGCGCCGATGGGTGGCCCGGGCCAGCGCGGCTATCAATGGCAGAAGCGAATGTTCGAAAGTGGCTTGCACATCAAGACAACGGGTGATGCAGCCGTTGTGGCTCCGCCTTTCGTCATGGAAACAGGCCATATCGACCAGATGATCGACGTGATGCGCACGACGCTGCGCGCACTTTGATCGAACAATACATAGCCCTCGTGACGGGAACCGAACGGTGAACGATTCAGTGAACAAGACCTCGCCGTTCATGACGCGAGCCTTTGAATTCGTTATCCGGATGACCCCGGGCGTGGGAATATCCCTGGCGCTTGCGGCAATGTCTGTGTTGCTCGAGCCGCTCCTCGGGCGATTGATCACGATCTTGACCGGTCGTCCGATCATCATTCCAGCAGTGGTTATTGTGCTGTTTTTGGGGATGGCGTTTCATCCGCTGACGCGATCCCCCATTATCCAGCCGGGGGTGACGTTTTCGGTCAAGAAATTGCTTCGGATCGCGATTGCTTGTCTTGGCCTAAAAATTGTTCTCGCGGACATTATCGCGCTCGGCCCGATTACAGCCTTGATCGTGATCCTGTCGATGGCCGCGACAATCGTTTCAGGCTTTGCCTTTGCACGGTTTTTCGGACGCGATGCGGCTTACGGCGCAATTGCCGGCGGGGCAACAGCCGTCTGCGGGGCGTCCGCAGCGCTTGCCATTTCGACCGTCGTGCCGAATTATCCGAAGCGGGATTCTGACACGGTGTTGGTTGTACTCGCCGTCAATGCGCTCTCAACCATTGCTATGATTGTCTATCCGATGCTGGCCTCGCTTGCGGGGTTTGATGATCGTACGACAGGAATTCTGCTAGGCGCGACAATCCATGACGTCGCGCAGGTGGTCCAGTCCGGCTATTCCGTCTCGGAGACGGCAGGTGCGTCAGCCGTTATTGTGAAGCTTTTTCGCGTATTTCTTCTGCTCCCCGTCGTGCTCGCGATCGGCTTCTGGTTTGCGCGCGGTACCGGCGAGGCAAAACGCGGCAAAGTTCCTGTGCCGGTATTTGCAATTATGTTCCTTGTGTTGGCACTGATTAACAGCACCGGAATTGTTCCGGCGGAGCTGCGCAGCATCGTCAGTGATTTCGCACGCTGGGGCTTGCTGATTGCCATTGCGGCACTCGGGCTCGGCACATCCGTTTCGGCCATATTGAGCGTCGGATGGCGCCATATTACAATTATCGTGGGAACGACATTGGTGATTTTTGTAACGGTGTTCGGATCACTTCTTTTACTGAAGTAAAGTTGAGCGCTGCTCAACCCCGTTTCACACTGGCCATGGCAGCGAATAGGTCTTCACATTGGTGAAGAATTTCATCGCCTCGAGAACGCCTTCCTTGATCCCGTTGCCGGAGTCTTTGATGCCGCCGAAGGGAGACATCTCGATCCGGTAGCCCGGCACTTCCCAGATATTCACGGTGCCGACATCGAGTCCTTCGATGAAGGCGGTGATCCGGTCGAGCCGGTTGGTGCAGACGCCGGAGGACAGGCCAAAGGCGGTCGAGTTTGAAATCTCGATGACTTTTGCGACATCGTTCGGCACGCGGATGATCGGGATGATTGGTCCGAACGTTTCTTCCAGAACGAGTTCCGAGCCATGCTGTACGAAATCGACGACGATGGGCGGCAGCAAAGCGCCTTCGCGCTTCGGATGGTAGAGAATTTTTGCGCCCTGTTCTTCTGCCATCAACACACGCCGCTCAAAAAGGGCAGCCGCCTGTTCATGCACCACAGTGCCAAGATCGGTATCGGGATTCATCGGATCGCCGAATTTGATTTTTTTGGCTTTGGCGAGAACCTTTTCGACGAAGGCATCGGCGACGCGCTCCATGACCAGAATACGTTTTACGGCGGTGCAGCGCTGGCCCGAGTTTTTTGTCGCGCCCTGAACGGCGAGCTCTGCCGCTTTGTCGAGATCATCGTCGGAGAGGTCATCGCAGATGATCAGCGGATCATTGCCGCCAAGCTCAAGGGCTGCGCGCTTGTAGCCCGCTTTCGCCGCGATCAGTTTGCCAACTTTGACGCCGCCGGTGAAGGTGATGAGCGAGATATCCGAATTGGTGACCATTTCGTCGCCAATATCATCCGGCAATCCCGTGACCATCTGTACCATTTCGGGCGGCAAACCCGCTTCATAGAGGATATCGGCCAGCGCGATGGCGGTAAGAGGCGTCAGTTCGGTCGGCTTGCATACGACGCAATTATTGGTGGCAATGGCGGGGGCCAGCTTGTGCGACACCATATTGAGCGGATGGTTGAACGGGGTGATGGCGGAGATCGCCCGAACCGGCTCGCGCTTCGTGTAGATTTTACGTGACTTGCCATGCGGGGTTAGATCACAGGAGAAAATCTGCCCGTCATCCAGGATGGCAAGCTGGCCAGCCAGCATGAAGACGTCATAGGCGCGGCCGCATTCGTAGAGCGAGTCTTTGATCGAAATACCGAGTTCGCTTGTAATCAGCGGTGCAAGCGTCTCTTTTCGTGAATTGATCAACTCGGCAGTGCGGAACAGGATTTTCTGGCGCTCATAGCGTGTCAGCTTCGGCTTATAATTTGCGGCAATTCGGAACGCTTCGCGGGCGTGTTCAGCGCGGCCAGCGGGGACAGTTCCAATGATGGCGTTGGTATAGGGGTAATGGACGTTGACGACTGCATCGGTTGACACGTCCTTGCCGCCAATGCGCATCGCGCCTTTGATGATCTTGCTCATGAGTACTCCACGCTATTGCAGCCGACGAAAAACGCGTCGAAATTTCGTAACCCATCAGGAAGGGCGCTGACCGGGCTATTGATGAAAAACGGCACGCGCTGCTCGGTTAAACCGCCATGCGATCGCAAGGGCACGTCGAGACCAGAGAGATCATGTGCTTTTGCCGAGGTGCCAATGACTTTCGATTTGTTCGGACCACCCGAAATGGCGACAAGATCGCCTGTCCTGTCCGGCGGCAAACCGAAGCGGGCGCAGGCGTCAGCCTTTTCCAGCACGAGGTCGATGCCCGACAACCCGCGAACATACTGGCCAACGGCGGACCCATCCGCGCCATAGAGATAGATCGCGGCGTAGGACCCGAGCGCACCGTGGTGCACAACATAAGGGTCGGTGATGGGCAGGATGACCTTGGTTTTGCCCGCGCCGAATGTGGTATCGAGCGCATCCTGCAAATAGAGCACATCCGGCTTGCCGTCAGGTGTGTGCTTGTCATTCATGCCGTGATCGGCGGTGATGATCAGCGACACGCCAAGCGCATCCAGTTCGCCGACATAGCGGTCAAACATGGCATAGAACTCAAGCGCACCCTGCTCTGTGGGGCCGAATTTGTGCTGGATGAAATCCGTCGTTGAGAGGTAGACGAGATCGGGCTTCATCTCGGGGATCAATTTCACGCCGGCGGCGAAAACGAACTCCGAGAGCGCGCCCGAATAGACATCCGGCAAAGCCATACCCCATGCGGTGCACGGGTCGGCAATGCCGTTCGCCGCAATGGTCGCGAGATTGGCCTTTTCGGATGAAAACGCGATGGCGGACCCGTCAAAAACAAGGCCTTTGGACAACAGCAATCGCAGTTTGTCTTTCGCCGTCACCATCAGAATGCGCGCGCCGGCCTTCTGGAATTCAGCAAAAATGGTGGGTGCGCGGAGCCATTTCGGGTCGTTCATCATCGTCTCGAGACCTGTATCCGGGTCGATCAGATAATTTCCGCAAATGCCATGCACTTCAGGCGCCCGCCCGGCGACGATGGAGAGGTTATTCGGGTTGGTGAAGCTCGGGATCACACTGTCAGCTCGGTATTCGCCACCCTTGGCAATCAATTTTTCGAGATTGGGCATGAGGCCGCGCTTGCGGGCTTCGTCCGTATAGGAAGGCTCGGAACCATCGAGGCAGATGACGACGAGGGTGCGTTTCGGCCAGTTGAAGATACGGCCATTAACGGTGATCGGGGCTTTGCTCATTGTCATTCAATCCGCAGGCGTGAGATCGGAAACGCCCATTTCTTTGAGCGTGGATTCGGTAGCATCGACGAGCATTTCCATGACTTCCCAATCGAGTGCGCCCATATTGCCGACGCGGAAACTCGGCTTCTTGGTGAGTTTTCCAGGATAGATGATAAAGCCGCGCTGCTTCAAACCCTCGTAAAACGTCGTGAAATCAAATTTCGGATCCCGTGGCGTGGCAAAAGTCTGGATGATCGGGCCGGTTTCATTGTCGCCGAGAAGCGGTGAAAGTCCGATGCGCCTCATGCCGTCGCGCAGTGTCTTCGCCGTCTTCTTGTAACGCGCGAGACGCCCCGGAGCACCACCCTCGGCCATATGTTGCTCAAGCGCCACAGCGAAAGCGACCAAGGTGTGGGTTGGCGGCGTAAAGCGGAACTGGCCGCTCTTCTGCATAGAGGACCACTGCTCGTAGAGATCGAGCGCCAACGAATGCGAGTGGCCTTGCGATGCTTCCAGTAGATCGCGCCGGGCGATGATATAGGTAAAGCCCGGCACACCTTCGATGCATTTATTAGCAGAAGAAATCACGACATCGATCCCCATGCGCTTCATCGAAATATCCATCGCACCGAAGCTCGACATGGCATCCAGGATCACGACGCAACCAGCCTTTTGAGCGACGGCCGCAATATCTTCGATCGGGTTGACGATGCCGCTTGTGGTCTCGCACTGGACCATAAACACCGCGCCGATATCGGGATTGGCCTTGAGCAGTGCTGCTACCTCGTCCGCGGATGGCGCTTCCAGTTCGTCGGTCTCATAGCTGATGAAATCGCGGTTCATATAGCCGAGCGCTTTGATCGCGCGCTCGCCATAGGCCCCATTGGTCAGCATCAAGGTTTTCTTATCCTTCGGCGCGAAGGAACCAAGCGCCGCTTCAACGCCATAGGAGCCAGATCCTTGCAGCAATACACACTCAAACCCGTTGGAGGCGTCGGCAATTTCCAGCAATTGATCGCGAATGCCCGCCACAATAGCGCGCAAATCCGCGTCCCATGAACCCCAGTCGCGCAGCATCGCTTCTTTGACGGCAGGCGTTGTGGTCAACGGGCCTGGTGTGAGGAGATAGGGCGTTGTTTCCTGGCCCGCAGGGCCGCGAAATGGACGTGTCATAACGATTCTCTCCTCTCTCCGCGCGAACGATGCAATATAGCCTAAATGAACCATGATGACATCGCCACGACAGAACTGGCTCCCTATGTTGAAAAATCGTGGAACCAAGGGGCGAGCATCACATGACAGGGTAGATAGGGAGTATAATAATACATTTTTAAACGTAAATTAATTTTATTATCGTAAATTGATGTATTATGTTTGACATAAAGAACGGTTCGTACTTAGTATACATCATCGGCATCGAATGAATTGATAGACATCATGATCATGGCAGGACGAGACAAAGCTGGCGTCATCAATTTTTTTCACTGGTTTCGCGGGAGACTGGAGGCAGCAATTGCCAACGCTCTCAAGAGGTCTGACCACCATTCAGCTTTGCTTTTGACCCGTGGCACAGAGCGTGTCGGAATTCTCATCCCTGTGAAGCACGGATATCGCTTCGAGTCTGATGTGCATGGTGCTGTTTCGCTCGACGGGCGCGAATTTGTCTCCCATGAACACGCGATTGCAATACTCAATGCCGTTTTGCCATCATCCGTTCCCGTTCGATCAACGTCTCTTGCCGGAATGGAATGACCGATATTTCGGTTGTGAAGCCCTTTTGTACGGCCTAGTGTCACGGATTATCAGTCACGCTTGATCGTCCATTTCCATGCTGACACCAGACCCGCATCCTCAGTCGGCTCGGACACTTTCCGGCATTGCCTATGCAATGACAGGTTTCAGCATTTTTTCGTTGCAGGACGCCATCGTCAAATGGCTCGTGACGTCCCTACCCGTCTGGGAAATTCTTTTCGTCCGTAGTCTTGTGATTATGGTAATTGCTTTGATGATTGCGGGCCCGCGATCCGTTCCGTCGATCTTCACCGGACCAAGCCGCAACGCGCTCCTGATCCGCTCCGCACTGATACTCGCCGCATGGATATCCTATTTCACGGCAGCAAAATCACTGCACCTGGCCGAACTTGTCACAATTTATTTTTCAACGCCGATCTTTGTCATCTTGATGTCGGTTTTCGCCTTGAAGGAAACTGTTGGTGCCGCCCGCTGGGCCACAACTCTGATCGGCTTTATCGGTGTCATGATCGCCGCCAATCCCTCCGGAACAACGGAAATTCTGCCCATATTCCTGACATTGATCGCGGCGTTCTGCTGGGCGTGGACGAATATTCTCGTGCGGATGATCAGCCGGACCGAGACGACTATGACACTGATGATCGCCAGCAACGGCCTTTTCATTGTGGCATGTGGCATCATGCTGCCTTTCGTCTGGGTTACACCAGATCTGTTCAGCATCGGATTAATGATCGCCCTCGGAGGGGTCGGCGGGTTGGGGCAGTATTTTCTATTTGAAGGATATCGCCTTGCCCCGGCCTCAGCAGTGGCACCTTTTGAATACGTAACACTGGTTTGGGCTTTTGCCTGGGGATATCTGATCTGGCACGATTGGCCGGCGGAGCACGTTTTCTTTGGCGCTGGCCTCATTCTCCTCAGCGGACTCGGTCTGCTTTACGTCGAAAATCGCACGTTCCGAAGAACCCTGAAGTCATGAAAGCCGCTATCAGCCATTGGAAATGATACTTTACCGCACTTGAGAATCGCTTCCGCCTGTGTTGCATTCTCGATATAAACAAATTGCAGATGCAAAATTGTCTTGACCGACACAGGAGGAGTTCATGCCCCGCCTCTTCACCGGCCTTGAATTACCCGAGTCACTCTCTTCAACGCTCGCAATGCTTCGCGGTGGCCTTCATGGTGCCAGATGGATGACACCTGATACCTACCATATTACGTTGCGCTTTCTTGGCGATATCGACGAGGCGATGGCACAAGATGCCCTTGCCATCCTTGGGCAGATCACACGTGCTCCGTTCGACGTGCAGATTGACGGTTTGACAGCCTTTGGAGGTGACCGTCCGCGCGCCCTTGTCGCGAGCGTTGTTCCAACGCCGGCCCTTATGGAGTTGCAGGCGGAGCACGAGCGCTTGATGCGTCGTATCGGGGTACCGCCCGAGACAAGAAAATTCACTCCACATGTTACTTTGGCCCGCCTGAGAAATATCTCGCCGTTCCAATTGGCAAGTTATCTGGGCAGCCTCGGGCATTTTCCACCGCTCCGGTTCGGTGTTCAGGACTTTGTGATGTTTTCATCCCGCGCCTCTACCGGAGGTGGACCCTATCTGATAGAAGCCATCTATCCGCTTGAACAACAGCGGGCCCAAGAAAAACATCTCCGTTTCGGATGATCGAAAGAACGCTCTCATGGCTGCTAAATTGACGAGTGAAGAGCGCAAGATAGCGCTAACCGCCCTTTCCGGCTGGGTCGAGGTGGCGGGACGCGATGCAATCCAGAAGCGCTTCCTATTCAAGGATTTCAACGCCGCCTTCGGGTTCATGTCGCGGGTTGCCATGATGGCCGAGAAACTCGATCATCATCCCGAATGGTCGAATGTGTACCGCACGGTGGATGTGACGCTGACGACCCATGATGCGGGCGGATTAACCGATCTTGATGTCAAATTAGCTCAGGCGATGAACCGATTTGCCGAACATTCCTGAATAGGCAAGGCAGATGGTACTTTTTAGATCGCGCTTTTAACGCCATCTGCCTCAAGTCCACGGCGCAAACGATTAAAAGCCAATCGAATACGGGATTTGACTGTTCCGAGGGGCAGTTTCATTCGTTCCGCGATTTCGCTGTGCGACAGCCCATCAAAAAATGCCAGACGGACAAGAGCCAGTTGATCCGGTGGCAGATGGGTTAGTACGTCGCGGATGCGCTCTTCCTTGTAATTCAGGTCAATCTGCTCATCGGCATTCGGTTCATCGGAAGCTACTTCGGGGGCGTCCATCGGATCGAAATAGTCGAGACGATCCCGCCGCAATCCATCAATCCGCCGATTGCGTGCAATGCGATAGAGCCACGTTGCGACAGCCGATTTCTCAGGATCAAACATCGCCGCCTTGTTCCAAAGCGTCGCCATCGCATCCTGCATGATCTCTTCGGCTGTTCCCGAATCAGAGCCAAGGCGAATCAGATAGCCTTGGAGCCGAGGTCCGAAATAATCAAAAAGTTGGGTAAAAGCCGCTCTGTCCCTGTCTAATGCGACAGATTTTACAAGGGCAGCAAGTTCCGCTTGGGTCGCCAATGGTCGTCCTTCAAATTGCCAAGACAGGTCGATTTCAGTGCTAAATGACGAATACGCAACACATTTTTGTAAAACAAAGCTGCTTCACTCAAGTTTCACTGTACAGCCTAGTTTGCTGTCTTGCCACTGTTTTGACGATTTTCAGTTTGCATATACCTTTGATTAGGGTATCCCGCAGATCATGTTGCGGTCCAATCGGGAGTATAATCCGATCATGATTCGGTATTCGACATTCAGAAGACTACCTTTGCTCATCGCAACCTTGCTTGGCATCGGAGGTCTTTCGGGCATTTCCAATGCTCAGACAAAGACTGCCAAGCCTACCCAGGCTCCGGCGGCACCGGCGCAGCCACAGGCAGCGCAACTTGGCACGTTCGGCGCTTGGGGGGCATTCATGTCAGATACGGCAAACGGTCGCGTTTGCTACGTTCTGTCACAGCCCAAGGAGCGCGTGCCCGACGCAATCAACGGCGTTAAGCTCAATCGTGACCCGGCATTCCTGTTTGTTTCTACACGACCTCAGGATAATGTCCGGAATGAAGTCAGCTTCGTTCTTGGCTTTCCAGCCAAAGAGGGCGTGGATGCACAAGTTGTGATTGGCAAGACGTCCTTTCCGGTGCGCACAAAGACGGACGCCTCATGGCTGAAAAACCCCAAGGATGATGGCGCTCTGGTCGAATTAATGAAAAAGAGCCAGTCCCTCTCGTTCAAGGCTACCTCGCGGCGTGGCAATGCACTCACAGACAATTATGTGTTGAGCGGCTTTACGCAGGCTTTGGACCGCGCGCGGAAAGAGTGTCCTTGATTGATCCGCATTGATTGCGGCCATTGTGTCTGGCTTTCTTTGCGGGGAACCGCTAGAAGCGAGGCATGCCTCATTCAACGCTGATAGAAGATAAGTCCGTGTCAAGTCCTCCGGTTCCCGGTGCTTTCGACGGGATTGAAAAATCTGCCGAAATTGCTGTCGAAAACCTTCACCTTGGCGGGGAACGTCCGTCGCTTGTGGGTTTGACACGTCCCTTGCTGGCCGAAAAGCTCAAGGACATCGGCGTCCCCGAGCGCGAGATCCGCATGCGCGCCAGCCAGCTCTGGCACTGGATCTATCATCGTGGAGCGCAAGATTTTGACGCGATGCTCAACGTGTCGAAAACGATGCGCACGACGCTTGCGGAGCAGTTCACACTCGCCAGACCCGAAATCGTTTCGGAGCAAATCTCGATTGATGGCACCCGCAAATGGCTGATCCGGATGCCGTCGCACGGCAAGCATGATCGCGGTGCCGAGATCGAAACCGTGTACATTCCGGAATCGTCGCGCGGCACGCTGTGCATCTCGTCCCAAGTCGGTTGCACGCTGACATGCTCGTTCTGCCATACGGGAACGCAAAAGCTGGTTCGCAACCTCACGACGGCCGAAATCATCGCCCAACTCATCATAGCCCGGGATCAATTGGGCGACTGGCCCGGCATGACACGTTCCGCATCAGGTATTACGCCCAATGCCGAGCGCGCCGTTTCGAACATTGTTCTGATGGGGATGGGGGAACCACTCTTCAATTTTGATAATGTTCGTGACGCGATGGGAATTGCGTCTGACGGCGAAGGCCTCTCGATCTCGCGGCGGCGGATTACGCTGTCAACCTCGGGCGTTGTGCCGATGATTCCGCGCGCAGGCGAGGAAATCGGCTCCATGCTTGCCATATCGCTGCATGCGGTTCGGGACGATTTGCGCAACGAGCTTGTGCCGATCAACAAGAAATACCCGATTGCCGACTTGCTTGATGCCTGCCGTGCCTATCCAGGCGTCTCGAATGCACGGCGTATCACCTTCGAATATGTTATGCTCGACGGCGTGAATGACAGCCTCGCTGATGCACGGGAATTGGTGCGTTTGCTCAAGGGCATTCCGGCAAAAATCAACCTGATCCCGTTCAATCCGTGGCCGGGCAGCAAATATACCTGCTCCGACTGGGGCCGGATCGAGCAATTCTCGGATGTTGTGTTCAACGCCGGCTATGCCTCGCCTGTCCGCACGCCGCGCGGGCGCGATATTCTCGCCGCCTGTGGCCAGCTGAAAAGCGAAACGGAAAAGCTGCGCGCCCGCACCCGCCTGATGCTTGATTCCGGCATCGGCGCGGAAGGGGTATATGCCCTTTCCGACGACGATTGAGTAGTTATCGCCCCTGCGTCAACAGGAGCTTGAGCGCAAAGGCACCCATAATGCCGGCAAAGCAATAATCGAAGATCCGCATGGCCCGCGGTGATGATTGCATAAAGCCTGCAAAGCGCTCGGCCACCAGAATAATCGCCCCGTTGGTCGGGATACCGATGACCAAAAAGAATAATCCCAGAAACAAGAGCTTGCCCGAAGCTGCCGGATCGCTCGCACTAACGAACTGGGGTAAAAACGTGACAAAAAATACGATGACTTTGGGATTGGTGAGGTTGATCCCCAACCCTGTCAGATAGGTTTTCAGGACGCCATGCGCGTCTCCCGTACCCGGTTCGATGCTGAACCCCGAGCCATGTCGCACCGCCTGAACGGCAAGCCATAAGAGATAGAGACACCCTATGACCTTCACGCCCAAAAAGGCGGTTTCGGACGCAGCGAGCAAGGCCGATAGCCCCAAACCCGCGAGCAGAGCGTGAAAAACCAATCCTGTAGACGCACCAAACATCGCCGCAAAACCTAGTTTACGACCGCCGCCTACTGTTCGCGCCAAAAACAGGGCCATATCAGGACCGGGTGTGATCGAGAGTAAAAACGATGCCAGCGAGAAGCCGAGGATCGTGCCAATCGAGGGAATGAAATCAGGCATCGGTATCACAGGCCGTTTCTTGAAAATTACCGTTAAACATGTCGAACCGTGAGCGGTGCCAGCCCGTCAATCTCGACCTTGATCGTCTCAAGCCGCTCGATTGCTCCGACGCCTTCGGGCGTTCCGGTGAAAATCAAATCACCCGCCTTAAGCGTAAAAAACTGCGACAGGATCGCAATCTGCTCAGGCACCCGCCAGATCATCGCTTCCAAGACACTTTGCTGGCGAACCTGACCGTCAACATCCAGTCTGATGGTGCCATGCTCGGGATGACCGATCTCGCTGGCGCGCCGAAGAAGCCCGACAGGGGCCGAGTGGTCGGCGCATTTGCCCACTTCCCAGGGCCGTCGTGCTGCCTTGGCCTCATCCTGTCTGTCACGGCGCGTCATATCTAGCCCGGCTCCGTACCCGAAAACATGTGCGAGCGCATCGGATTCAGCGATGTTCTGCCCGCCTTTGCCGAGCGCCACAACCATTTCTGCCTCGAAATGATAGGATTCGGTCATGGTCGGATAGGGAAGATCAACCCGAAGGTTTGACGGGCAGGAAACAACCGAATCGGCTGGCTTCATGAAAAAGAATGGTGCCTCGCGTGTCGGATCACCCCCCATCTCGCGTGCATGGGCGGCATAATTCCGCCCGATACAGTAAACGCGATTGACCGGGAAAATCGCGTCCAACCCTTCAATCGCCAGCGTGGTGAGCTTTTCTGGGGGAATGGCAAACGGACTGGACATGAAACCTCGGAATGTACGCTTAGAAAGGGTGGGAATTTGACTCTGTATGGGTTAGAAGGCGACACATTAGGGCACGGCAACTTGCTTGCAAAGAGATCGCCCGCGAAAAGGTTATAGATATGCCTTCATCCGATATGTCTCCGGAGCGAAAGCCCCTCCATCCTGCTGTTCGGCTTGCGCTTGAAATGGGTCCCTTGGTCGTGTTTTTCATCACGAACCAGCGGGCCGATCTCTTTACGGCGACCGGCATCTTCATGGCTGCGGTGGTTGCCTCACTTGCCGTCTCCTATGCGCTGACCCGCCATCTCCCGATCATGCCCCTCGTCTCGGCCGGTGTTGTTGTGATCTTTGGTGGATTGACCCTTTGGTTGCATGATGAAACCTTCATCAAAGTGAAGCCGACAATCGTCAACAGCCTGTTCGGTATCATCCTGATTGGCGGATTATTCTTCAAAAAATCCCTCCTCGCCATTGTACTCGATACCGTTTTGGACCTGACCGACGAGGGTTGGAAACAGCTCACCCTCCGCTGGGGTCTGTTTTTCTTCGTCCTCGCGGTGATCAACGAGATCGTCTGGCGCACGCAAAGCACGGAATTCTGGGTCGGGTTCAAAGTGTTCGGGATCATGCCGATCACGATTATCTTCGCGCTCTCGCAGACGCCGGTGATCCTGAAACACAGCAATCCGCCCAAAGACGAAACACCCTAGCGCAGCGCGACAGCTTTCTCGATCGCGTTCTGGATCGGACCCGCGATGGCCTCCGCGGTTAACGGGCCGACATGGCGATAGAGGATCGTGCCATCGGCTGCGACAATGAAGGTTTCGGGCACGCCGTAAACGCCCCAGTCTATTGCAGTTCTTCCGGTTGAATCGCGTCCGACAGATGAAAACGGGTTGCCGAAGGTCCCGAGAAAACGTCGTGCGTTTTCAGGGTCATCCTTGTAGTTGATCCCGACCAGATTAATCTGTGTGTTCTTGGAAAGCGTCACAAGGAACGGATGCTCTTCGCGGCAGGGGCCGCACCACGACGCCCATATATTGACGATGCTCACGCGCCCTTTGAGACTGCTAGCGGAAAGTGCCGGAACCTGAACACCATTCTGCATCAGTCCATCAAGCGGCGGCAACGAGAAATCGGGGATTTGCTTGCCCGCAAGCGCGGAGGGCAGGTTTCCGGGTGCAGGACCGGCAAGGCGAACGAAAAACAACACGGCCAAAGCAACAAACACCGCAAGTGGCACAAACACCCCTATGCGTCGGCGGAACCATTCGCCTGTCATGTCTGAGCCGAATCCGACCTGCGACGAATGCCGGCCTCCTCAAAGCTGGCGATTGTCCGTTTCTCAATGCGATAGCTGACAACATTCGCAATAATCAGCGCTGCAAGCACAGTCACTGCAACTGCATAAGACGCGATCACAAATCCGATATTGGGATCATCCATGGAGATGCCCTCTCGAGACGTCGGGTTGCGTCGCCATCAAGCTCAGAGTCCTGATCCGACGACGAAGAATTTCCGTGCGCATGCCGTTCAATTGCAAGGCGATTGTCAGCAACAGGAACCCTGAAGCCATGACCAGCAACGGCCAAAGCATGGTCGGGTGGATCGAAGGGCCACCCATCCGGAACACGCTGGCAGGCTGATGGAGTGTGTTCCACCAGTCGACTGAGAACTTGATGATCGGGATATTGATGGCACCTGCCAATGTCATGATTGCGACCGCGCGGCCGGCACGGGCGGGATCTTCAAACGCATTCCACAAAGCCATGATACCGCAATAAATCAAAAACAGGATCAGCACGGACGTCAGCCGCGCATCCCACACCCACCACGTGCCCCACATGGGCCGCCCCCAGAAGGCCCCCGTCACGAGACAGATGAAGGTGAATGCCATCCCGATCGGCAAAAGCGCTTTCGCTGATACGTCCGCCAAAGGATGCCGCCAGATCAACGTCCCGAGGGCGGAAAGTGCCATCAATGAATAACACCCCATCGAAAGCCACGCCGATGGCACGTGAATATACATGATGCGAACCGTCTCACCCTGCTGATAATCGGCAGGAGCAACGAAAAAGGCCGCATAGACACCTGCGGCGATGAGAACAGTGCTCGCAACAGCCAAAAACGGCATCAGACGGCTGGCAAGCGCCAGAAAACGCGTCGGGTTTGCAAACCGGATCATCTATTATCCCTAAAATCGCATCTCATCTCGACAGGCATCCTATCATGATCAATGCCGGAAATGCCGAACCCCTGTGAACACCATCGCCAGCCCCTTAGCATCGGCTGCAGCTATAACCTCGTCATCGCGCATCGATCCGCCCGGCTGGATAATCGCCGTCGCTCCCGCTTCCGCGGCAGCCAGCAACCCGTCGGCAAACGGAAAAAACGCATCCGATGCGACGACTGATCCACGGGCGAGACTTTCAACCAATCCTGCCTCCCGCGCTGCTTCGGACGCTTTCCACGCCGCTATCCGCGATGAATCGATCCGGCTCATCTGACCCGCGCCAATCCCGACAGTGGCCCCGGCCCGGGCATAGACAATTGCATTCGATTTAACATGTTTTGCGACGCGAAAGGCAAACTTCAGATCACTCCATTCAGTATCGGTTGGTTGCCTCTTTGTCACAACGCGCAATTCCATATCGTCCACAACCGCATTATCACGCGATTGCGCCAAAAATCCGCCCGAAACAGTCCGAAAAACCATGCCGGAAGCACGACGATCCGGAAGTCCGCCGGTGAGAAGCAAACGCAGATTTTTCTTCGCCGCAATGAGGTCGATTGCCTCATCCGACGCATCGGGCGCAATGATAACTTCCGTGAAAATCTCGACAATGGCGCGCGCTGCGTCCGCATCGAGCCTCCGGTTGACGGCAACAATCCCGCCAAAGGCCGAAGTCGGATCACATCGTAGCGCTTTTGAATACGCCTCCGAAAGAGAGTCAGCCTCGGCGACACCGCAGGGATTGGCATGCTTGATGATTGCGACCGCAGCAGTCCGATCCGGATCAAATTCCGCGACACATTCGAATGCTGCATCGGTATCGTTGATATTGTTGAAGGAAAGTTGTTTTCCCTGCACTTGGCGCGCCGTTGCGACACCGGGCCTTTGCTCCGCGGTCCTGTAGAACCCCGCAGCTTGATGGGGATTTTCGCCATATCGCATGGATTCGGCCAACTTCCCGCCGAGCGCACGATAGGTTGGGCTCTTCTCGCCAATCTCGGCAGAAAACCATGTGCCTATCGCTGCATCATAGGCCGCAGTCCGTGAAAAGGCTTTTGCGGCGAGCGCTTTCCGCGTCACAAGGCGCGTTGAACCGCCAGTTGAACGCAACTCCTCGAGAATGAAGTTATAGTCGCCCGTATCGACAATCACTGTGACATCGGCATGGTTCTTTGCAGCACCCCGGATCATCGCCGGTCCGCCAATATCGATGTTTTCGATAATCGCGTCATACTCCTGCCCGGCCGCTACCGTGGCTTCGAATGGATAAAGATCGATTGCAACCAGATCGATGGGCAGAATTCCGTGCGCCAGCATCGCAGCTTCATGCTCCGGATTACCGCGGATCGCCAGAAGGCCGCCATGGACTTTCGGATGCAGCGTCTTCACCCGTCCATCCATCATTTCAGGAAACCCTGTCAGATCGGAAACATCAGTTACTGGCAATCCGGCAGCCGCAATCGCTTTCGACGTCCCGCCCGTGGACACAAGTGCGATGCCCAAAGCATGCAGGCCCGCCGCAAATTCAACGAGCCCCTTTTTGTCTGACACGGACAAAAGCGCCCGGCTAACTGTTCTTAGATTCTTCGGCATTTTACCTTCCAACAAGCAAGGGCGACGTTCCAGATATCACTAGACCTGCCGGACAGGAACTCAAACAGCCTCTCAGCCACGGCAGGAAATACTCAATCTCGGCCTGAATCATCTGCTTGGCCTTCATAGGATCCGCCGTCTCTGACAAAAAGCCACCGAACAAGAGGCGTTTGCCGGAAGTTACCGGTGACGACAATCTGTCTCGTTCGCCGCGAACCATGAAGGCCTGCAAAGAAAACGCTTTCCTCGATCGCGAGCAGAAGTCCGCCTGCGGAGAATGTCCAAACGCCGGTTTCGACACCGCCGAGATATATCGCCGTTTGATCCGCCGAGATATCCACCTCGATTTGGGGATGCAGGTGAAACCGGAGCACAAACGAATCGGGGACTTCCGCCGCACGCCGCGGCTTTACGAGATTGAAGTAATCCTCTCCGCTCAACCAGTCGCCTGTTTTGCTCAGCGTCAAGCTGCGCGTATGATCGACACCGAAAAGAGCACGGTATCCGTCATGGGAAGCCACAACCCGATCAGACGTGTCATCATCTTCGCGCGTGACCCGGACGCTTCTGGGGCCACTGATCAAAACGCCGCCCTCGGGACAATGCTCGGCATTTGCCGAAGCAAAATGACACGAGGACGTATCATTTAATGTCATCGTCGAATGAGCGGCCGTCGCCCGCGCCATGGCCCGCCGATGATCGTGCGGGCCAACAGGGGCACCGCAATTGATCACCATGCGTTGCAGACCGCAGGAGAGTTCGAATGACAGACACCCTGCATGGGCAGTACTCGAAAAAATCTCCGGTGGCGGTCTACCCGCATCAATAATCACCACCGTATCGCCACCCTGCAGACGCCGATAGCCTGAAAGTGGCGCATTCTCGATGGCGGGCGACCGGGTGTCCTGATAGGCGAGCAATGTTGCAACCGTGTCCGGTGCCGTCGCGCTCATCCCGTTAAACAGCGCCAATGCACCATCACCATGTCGAAAAAGGCGCAGCATCGGCATCATGCGATCAATTGCATTCATCAATTCTACCGGCGCCTCGATGCCCTGCGCCTCAAAACTGTACCGAAGTGGCAATAAATCGGCAAGAAGCTCGATAATATCCTGCGGATTCCGGCTGATCGTTCCGCCATCAGCAAGAACCTGTCGCTTGAGTTCGCGCGAAAGAATAAATGAAACCCGCCGGATAAATCGACTGCTACTTTCCGAGCAAACTGCGACATAAGTCAGGGCAATAGCGCCAACAAGCCGGTGCTGGATCAACGCCGGATCATTCATCAGATGACCCAGCTTCGAGCATTGTCGCGCAATTGAAACAGTAAACCGCTTATAGAATGACCGATCAGCCCCCTCCAGAATAATCGGCGCGTGATCAATCCAGGAAATGATACGCCGGGCAATGACTGGGGCCTCCCATGCGATTGATCGTTTGGGTCGGCCAGATACGGTAATCCAGTCATCAACCAGCGTTCTGGCATTGGTTCGCGCCAGCGCAGTCTCGGCTGCTCTGATGTCCCGCAACCATCCAAACCCCATCAAGGCCTCAGCCCACCCACGGGAGGGCGGCACGACATCGAAGGGCGACCCTCCACCTGTGGACACAACCTTGCCCGCAAAAGAAAAATAGCCCGCGTAAATATCGGCGGCAATGGTCGGGTCTGTTGTCCGCAAATCCTGAGGCGCAATCGCTATTCGATCAATCCGAACGCGCCCAATACTTGGCGTCAGAAATCGTAAAGGGCTGGAAATTACCCGCCAAATCCGCTTGAGGGCACGTCTCGTCGCAAAGACAGATGACTTGAAAGCCATTGTCCCCGAACCAGATAATCGTGGCGTGCCCTGAATACTCACTTCATAGCGATCCAAGAACCTTCAATGCCGGGATCATACCCGCTGTGATCGAAGGTACAAATTGAAATCACACGGAAGTCCACGACTAATCGACCTTGATCAGACGTGCTGCAAAAAATCCGTCCAATCCTGCCATTCTTGCATCCGAATGCGGCAGCATAGAGGGCAAAGTCCGCAAATCGCCATGATCCGTCAAAGCAGATGCGAGTTCGTCCGAAAATACGGGTAGTTCTGGCGCGAGAAAGGGCAGTCGGCGAACAGAATGATCTTTTTCAAGCAACTGCTCGATCTGCTGTTCCCCTTCTTCAGGCTCCAGAGAGCATGTGCAGTAGACAAGTCTTCCGCCCGGTCGCAACAGCGAGACTGCATGTTCCAGCAAGCGTGTCTGAAGGGCAATCAACTTTGCAAGATCAGCCTCGGTTTTGACCCACGCGACATCTGGATGCCGGCGGATCGTTCCCGTGGAGGAACAGGGAGCATCCAGCAAAATCGCATCAAAAGGCCCTTCGTCAAACTGTGCGGCGTCAATCGCACGTATCTCCGCCGAGAGCTTCAGACGCTCAAGATTCACGATCAATCGCTCAAGTCTTGGCTTTGAACGGTCAACTGCGGTAACGAGCGCCCCTGAGAGAGCAATCTGCGCCGTCTTTCCACCTGGAGCAGCACAAAGATCGGCGATCTTCTCGCCCTTTTGCGGCGCAAGCAGTTTGACCGGCAGAGCCGCAGCAGCATCCTGCACCCACCATTCACCTTCTGCATAACCGGGAAGATCCGAAATTGAGGCGCGCCCTCGCAACCTGAGCGATCCCGTTGGCAAGATCGCCGCGTCAAGCCGTTCCGCCCACATTTCAAGGTCGGACTTCACCGTGATATCAACAGATGGTTCATGGCCGTGCGCCTCTGCAATCATACGTGCCGTTTCCTCTCCATAGGTCGCACGCCAGCGGTCGGCTAACCAGACGGGAGTATCGTCCGTCAGAGGTTCCATCGACGATAATATCTTGGTTTTTTCGCGGGCAATACGGCGAAGCAGCCCATTTGCAAGGGCTACATAACGCCGGGCAAGCCGGTCAGCCTGAACGAGGCGGACGGTGAGATCCACTGCTGCATGATCCGGTACATCGAGAAACAACAACTGGGCGGCACCGGAAATCAGAATATTTTCGAAATTATGCCCGGCCTGCCGCGGCATTCCCTGCGGTAGCCGATCAGAAATCGCGCGACGCAGCGTGCCGAAATGGCGGATTGTTACCACGGCAATTGCGCGAACCAATCCCTGATCACGCTCGGGGAGCAAGGCCGACGCTGATGACCCGAATAATCTTTGCAGACACTCGTCAAGCGCGAGCCGACGATCCAGTGTATCCGCAATAATATCAACGGCGAGCCGCCGAGCCTCAAGCCCAGGCGTTGGCACCGCAATGTCGGTATCGTCTTCATGGGCATGGTCGTTCATTGAATTGGCTTTCCTGAAATGCTCGGTCTTGTCGAGGCGTTTGCCGGGCACCATAAACAATTCCGCGGCTTGACCAAACAAAACCTGCCGCTAAAGATCAAAACAGTGAAATAATTTAAATGAAATGTTCTTTATGCCTCAGCATCCCGACAAACCCACCCCGAGTGCTGAACCTATGTCCACACTGCCGACCAAGCAGTTGAGTGATGCTGCAAGACGGGCATTGGCCGAGGCAGCAGAGCGGCGTGAAGCTCACGCGGCCTCCGCTGATCAGATCCCAGCCCGAAAAGAAGTCAACGGTCGAGACGGTCCGGACCCCGTGCGTTACGGTGATTGGGAAGTGAAGGGCCTGACAAGCGATTTCTGACCCATTTCGGGTGATTACAAGGGCGCAACAGTGTCCCTAACCACGCAACAACTCTCCTCCATTATAATTCGGATGAGAAAATCCGTCTTTGTTAGCGTCATGAGATGCAATGGCCAATTTTAACAATCAGGAACGTCAATTTGAACCGCCACCGTCGCACATTTCTCAAAGCCCTTGCAGCTTGTCCCCTGTGCGCGGCCCTGAAAGTCGAGGCTCAGGAAAGTCGTCACTGGACATATGAAGGCGACGCGGGTTCGGAAAAATGGGGCGAACTTGACTCGGCCTATCAGGCTTGCGGTACAGGCACAGAACAATCACCGATCGATATCAAATCCTACCAGATGGCGGCCATTGAAGACCTCAAATTTGATTGGCAACCAGCCGCTTATCCTGTCGCCAATAATGGCCACACAATCCAGATCAATGTGCCGTCAGGCAGCACATTATCACTCGGAACCGAGCAATTCGCTTTCCGTCAATTTCATTTCCACAGCCCGAGCGAACATTCACTAAACGGTGAACGCAGCGCGATGGAGGTTCATTTCGTCCATGCCCTCGGCTCGAAGAAGTTTGTCGTCATGGCCGTTTTGTTGAAGCCAGGGCAGCGCAATGAAACATTCGCGACCTTGATGGGTTCGGCCCCCGGCAAACTTGGTACCCAACCCATCAGCCAGCCCATCGACGTCAAAACGCTTTTGCCCGCCAGTCGCGCAGTTTTCCGCTATCGTGGTTCGCTCACGACGCCTCCTTGCACGGAAAATGTCGATTGGATCGTTTTTGAAAACATGGTCGAGGTGGCGCAAACGGATATCAACATCTTCAAATTGATTTTCCCGATGAATGCCAGACCTGCACAGAAAGTGAACCGCCGTTTCGTTCTGAAGGGCCTGATCTGACCAAAAATAAAAATTTCCTGTTCATCCGGCTTGAAATATGGCACTCGGAGCGCGATCAAACCACCGTGTTCATCGGTTCTTCAGCAATTCCAATTCATAATTCTTGATTGATTGGATGTCGCCGATACAGGAAAACCTCGTCATGTCCGCCTCAGAAGCTACTCCGCTGATCGACATGAAGAACGTCCGCTTCGGCTACGGCGAGCGTCTGATTATTGACGGTCTCTCGCTCACTGTCCGCAAGGGCGAGATTGTTGCGCTGATGGGCGGATCCGGCAGCGGAAAAACCACACTTCTCGGGCTTCTTGGTGGCCGGATCCAGCCGATTTCAGGTGAAATCCATGTGGCGGGCCAAAATGTCCCGACTCTCGCGCGAAAAGAACTCTACACGCTTCGCCGAAGAATCGGTATGCTCTTCCAGTTCGGCGCTTTGTTCACCGATCTCAACGTCTTTGACAATGTCGCCTTTCCCTATCGCGAGCAAACCGACCTCCCCGAACCGGTCATCCGGGATCTGGTCTTGATGAAGCTGGAAGCAGTCGGTCTAAGGGGCGCGCATCCTTTGATGCCCTCGGAATTGTCCGGCGGCATGGCCCGTCGAGTCGCACTTGCACGCGCCGTCGCACTCGATCCTATGCTGATGCTTTATGATGAACCTTTCACCGGACTTGATCCGATTTCGGTGGGGATTGTCGGGCGTTTGATCAAGCGGCTCAATTCCGCAATGGGCATGACCTCTTTGATTGTGACGCATGATCTGACGGAAACGCTCCGTATCGCAGATCGTGTCGTCATGCTTGCCTCCGGCCGGATCCATAGCGATTTGTCGCCGGAGGGGATGCAATCCTCGACCGACCCGTTCGTCCGCCAGTTTGCCGATGGACTGCCCGATGGTCCCGTTCCGTTCCATTATCCCGCGCGGCCCTATGCCGAGGAGTTGTTTGCGCGATGATCGAGCCCCTACTGAACGGATTAACCGCACTCGGCTCGACCGTTACACGCCGTCTCGAGCGATTGGGTCTCGCTGCGCGTTTTTCGCTGACTGTCATCATGGTGCTTTGGCCCGCTCTCCGAAGGACGCCTTTGGTGATCCGCGAGGTCTATTTTTCCGGCGTCCGCTCCATCTCGATCATAACTGTTTCCGGCCTGTTTGTTGGAATGGTCCTTGCCGTGCAAGGCTATGAGGTGCTGCAACGCTATGGCTCAGCCGATTCACTCGGCGTCATTGTTTCATTGTCGCTCGTCCGGGAGCTTGGGCCCGTGGTTTCGGCGTTGCTGTTTGCGGGCCGCGCCAGTTCTGCCGTCACCGCGGAAATCGGCCTCATGAGGGCAACCGAACAACTCGATGCGATGGACATGATGGCGGTCAACCCGATTACCCGCGTGGTCGCACCGCGTTTTCTCGCGGCGATCATTTCGCTGCCACTTTTGTCCGCTATTTTTACCGCCGCCGGCATTTTTGGCAGCTATCTAGTTGGCGTCAAACTGATCGGCATTGACGACGGGGCTTTCTGGTCACAAATGCAGGCAAATGTTGATTTCAGGCTCGATATTCTCAACGGGCTCCTGAAAAGCGTCGTCTTTGCGGTTGCTGTTGGCCTTGTCTCTGTGTTTGAAGGCTATCATGCCGCACCAACGGCGGAGGGTGTATCAAGTGCCACAACCCGCACCGTTGTCACGGCCTCGCTGGCGGTTCTGATGCTTGATTTTGTTTTGACGGTTCTGATGTTTCGGGGGTTGATGTGATAAATCGGGCAAAAATAGATCTGGCAGTCGGCTTTTTCGTTGCAATCGGCATCTTAGCGCTGGTTTTTCTTGCTCTCAAAGTCGGAAATCTGGTGAATTTTTCGATGTCTGAAGGATATCGCCTCGAAACACGGTTCGACAATATTGGCGGTCTCAAAGTTCGGGCGCCCGTTAAAAGTGCCGGTGTCGTCGTTGGCCGTATCGAAGCAATCCGATTGGATTCGGAGACGTATGAAGCTGTAATTGATCTGCGGATCGCTCCGGAATATCGTTTCCCAAAAGACACAATCGCATCAATTCTGACGTCAGGATTGCTCGGTGAACAGTATATAAGTCTGGAGTCCGGAGGCGAAGCGGAGTATTTGAAGAATGGCGAGAGGGTCATGAAAACCCAATCCGCCATGATTTTGGAAAAACTGATTGGCCAATTTTTGTTCAACAAAGCGGCAGAAGGTCCAGGTACGGTAAAATGATACGTTTTCAGACATTCGTTCGAGCTTCGATCATCGCAATTTTGCTGGCCTCCTCTCCGGTTTTTGCGAAGAATACGCCAACTGAAGCCGAACCCACGCCGATTTTCGATCCGCTCGAAGGGGTCAACCGGATTTTTTTCGGCTTGAATGAGGTTGTCGACATCTTGATCGTCACTCCGACGGTAACTGTCTGGAACACGATCATCCCGTCGCCGGTTCGCGATGGCGTGTCGAACGTTTTCAATAACCTCGACGATGTCTATGCCGGTTTGAACCATGCATTGCAGGGCAATGGCACACAAGCTGCCGTCGATTTCCAACGCGTTGCCGTCAATACGACAATCGGTCTGGGCGGCATATTTGATGTTGGCACAAAGATGGGTCTGCAGAAAGTCTATGGTGATTTCGGCCAGACACTCGGTGTTTGGGGTGCATCACCCGGTCCCTACCTCGTTGTTCCGCTGTTGGGGCCATCCAATCTGCGGGAAACTGTGGGACGGGGCATCCGGATTGTATCGGACCCAAGAACCTATGCGGACCCGGGTCTGTCCAATGGTTTGATGGCCCTTGAACTTGTTGATAATCGTGCTTCGACCGCCGCAAACGAGCAGTTGATATCCTCCTCGAGCTTCGACAAATATGCCTTCACGCGCAGTCTTTACATGCAGCGCCGTGCAGCACTTGTTGAAGCAGGTGGAAGCCATCATTAAACAGACTTTTTTCGAAGTCACTTTTTCTGAGCGCCCTTTGCCCGACGTGTGAGGCCATGAAACGTTTTCTTTATTCTCTCATTTTAGCATTTTTTATCCTAGGCCACGGAACGCTGCAGGGCCACGCTCTTGCACCCGAAGAGCTCGTCACGAAGCTTGCCGCCGATATGACGTCCGTCATCCGCAATGATCCGGCTCTTCAAACAGGCAATGTTCCGAAACTGTCTGCCGTAGCCGAACAGACCCTCGGAATGCGCTTTGATTTCGAGCGGATCACGCGCTCGGCGGCAGGGCGCAACTGGAACAAGGCATCGGCCGAAGAGAAGGCTGAATTGATCAAGCAATTCAGCAAGCTTCTGATCAGGACATATGCAGGTGCCATCTCTAACTTGAAAGATCTTGATGTCCGGGTCAAAGGCTCCCGTGTCAACGCGCCGGACAAGGATGTCACTGTCAGAACCGAGATGGTCGGCCGCCCGCAGCCGGTAGCCATCGATTACAGCCTCGGAAAGGTTGGGAGTGACTGGAAATTTTATGATGTAACCGTCGAGGGTGTCAGCCTAATTTCCGCCTATCGCGACGAATTTACGGCCATCATCGGGGCCTCGGGTGTCTCCGGCTTGATCGAGCAATTAAAAGCGAAGAACGCAAAATGAGCGGTGGCGGGTCACATTCCGATCCGGTCCTTCTCGCGCTATCGGGACCGTTGACCATGAATTCAGTCGGCAAATGCTATAATGCCCTCACCCTCCCTCACACGGCAACGGATATCCGGATCGATTTATCCGGCGTGACAGAGGTCGATTCGAGCGCTGTCGCACTTCTCACAACCCTCATTCGTCAGACCGAGACGAGGGGTTCCCGCGTGCGTCTTGAGTCAATTCCGCAATCGATCTTCGATATTGCGGGTATTTACGATGCCGACGCATTGCTTGCGGAGCGCTGTTGAGTCAAAGTCTCGCCCGATGCACCGCAGGAGCTGCACGTGACACGAGCGACAAATAATACACCGAACTCCCCCGGTGCAGAGATGCAGTCGACGGCAGTTCAGATCCTGATCTCGATCAGCATCGCCCATCTGCTGAATGATGTTATCCAGTCGCTTGTGCCCTCAATTTACCCGATCCTGAAAACATCCTATGATCTCAGCTTCACCCAGATTGGCTTGATCACAATGGTCTTCCAGGTCACAGCCTCCATTTTGCAACCCCTGATCGGCCTCTCAACGGATAAAAAGCCCCGTCCTTTCTCGCTCCCTATTGGCATGGGTTTTACGTTGACAGGGCTTCTCATCGCTTCGATGGCGTCGAGTTTTTCGATCATTCTGGTGAGTGTCGCCTTGATCGGCTGCGGTTCCGCGATTTTCCATCCGGAATCCTCGCGTGTGGCGCGGATGGCGTCCGGTGGCCGTCACGGGCTTGCCCAATCCCTGTTTCAGGTTGGCGGTAATGTCGGCACGGCGATCGGTCCGTTGTTGGCCGCTTTCATCATTTTGCCGGGCGGGCAAGGCTCGATCGCATGGTTCGCGATTATCGCACTTATCGGCATGATTATCTTGACCCGCGTCGGCTTCTGGTATCAGGCGCGGGGTCGCGCCACGCGGAACACCGCTTCCGCTTTGCTCACGAGCAAACACGCGAAACCTGTCATTGTCAGGTCGTTGATTGTGCTGGCACTGCTCGTTTTTTCCAAATTCCTCTATCTCGCAAACATTTCGAGCTTTTATACTTTTTACCTCATGGAAACGTTTCAGGTATCCGTCCGGGACTCCCAGCTTTATCTATTTGTTTTTCTGGGGGCCGTTGCCGTCGGCACAATTGTAGGTGGCCCAATTGGCGACCGCTTAGGTCGTAAAACGGTGATCTGGTTCTCTATTCTCGGCGTTCTGCCCTTCACGCTGCTTTTGCCCTTCGCCAACCTGTTCTGGACAATCATGCTGAGTATTGTCATCGGGACGGTGCTGGCTTCAGCGTTCCCTGCAATTATCGTGTTTGCGCAGGAGCTTGTACCCCACAAGGTGGGTGCCATATCAGGACTGTTCTTCGGATTTGCGTTCGGCATGGGCGGATTGGGCGCAGCACTTCTGGGCGTCCTCGCCGACGCAACCAGCATCACCTTTGTTTATGATGTTTGCGCCGTTCTACCGGCAATTGGCCTCCTTGCGGTCTTTCTCCCCGATGACAGCCGCGCGACGCGCGTGACCTGAAGATTAATCTACCCTTGTGTCACATTAGGGTATCAAGCGGCCCTTTTTGATTGCGACATTGCGTCAATCATGACCTCATTGAGGTCATCGGGGAACAGTGTCTGCGACGTAATTTGGCGGATATTGTCCTCGGTTCATGACACCCCAACTGGACGACGCATAAAAACCTGTGTAACCCAAGCTCCAGCGCAACAGGCCTGTACTGGTATAGGGAGCATTTGATCGTGACGCATTTGCTTCAACAGTTTTGACCATGACAGCCTCCTCACCCTCTCTCCTCGTCCGCCAGCAATACGCGACGCGCGCTGCGTTCTTCGTCGCGGGCTTTACAATGTCGGCCTGGGCACCCTTGATCCCGTTTGCCAAGGATCGCACTGGCGCGAATGAAGCCATGCTTGGTCTTCTCCTGCTTTGCCTCGGGCTTGGCTCGATCATTGGCATGCCGATGACAGGAGCACTGGTCAACCGCTTTGGCTGTCGGCGTGTGATCATCAGCGCCGGTCTCATGATTTGTGCCGCCCTTCCTGCGCTTGGATTTGTCCAATCAATTCCGATGCTTGGTATTGCCCTGCTGGTTTTTGGTGCGGGCATGGGTATCATCGACGTGGCTATGAATATTCAGGCCGTCATTGTCGAGCGCGCAAGCGGACGAACAATGATGTCGGGTTTCCACGGCCTTTTCAGCGTCGGCGGCATTGCGGGCTCCGGAGGTGTCATCGGCCTACTCTGGATGGGTGCCTCGCCTTTTGTCTCGATCCTCTGTGTCGTCACGCTGGCTCTTGTTTTGTTGGGCGTCATCGGCCCGTCTTTGCTGCCTCATGCATCAAGCGATCAACCCTCACAGCTCTTCGTCTGTCCGCGCGGCAAAGTCCTTCTGATCGGAGTTCTCTGCTTCATCCTGTTCTTGATGGAGGGAGCAATTCTGGATTGGAGTGCCCTCGTACTCACAACCCGTCAAGGCCTTGATCCTTCGCGGGCGGGCCTTGGCTATGCCGTATTCGCCATCACGATGACGATCGGCCGTCTAACCGGCGACCGCACCGTTAGTCTTCTCGGCAGTCGCACAATCATGTTGGCGGGCGGCTCTATTGCCATGATTGGCATTTTGGTTGCCGTCTGGAGCCCCGATTGGCCTTTGAGCCTCTTCGGCTTTGCCTTGGTGGGGATCGGTGCGGCAAATATTGTCCCCGTTCTTTTTAGTGCGATTGGCCATCAAACCGTCATGCCGAGCTCTCTCGCCGTCAGCGCCGTCACCACGCTCGGCTATCTCGGAATTCTGATCGGCCCCGCTTTGATCGGACCCATCGCCCAGATTTCGAACCTTGCAATCGCGTTTTCAGGCATCGCCGCTCTGCTGATCCTCGTCTTGCTGAATTCGCGCATTGCCAATCGCTGACTTCATCACGGAGCGTTCATGAATTCTGCGCCTCTTGCATTGAGACTTCTGCAAGGGCCATTATTCATTTCTGTTTGAACCGGAGATACGTCCATGATCCGCGTCCTTTGCTATGGCGACTCGAACACGCATGGCACCGCACCAATGTCCGGACCCGACGATATCCGGCGCCTCGGTCCGACCGAACGCTGGCCGGGCGTCGCTCAGGCCATTTTAGGTGCAGGTTACACCTTGATCGAAGAAGGCCTGCCCGCCCGCACGACAGTTCATGATGATCCGATTGAAGGCACCCATAAAAATGGCAGGCGCTATCTCCTGCCGTGTCTCGAGAGCCACTGGCCCCTCGATGCCGTTATTGTGATGCTCGGCGTCAACGATCTCAAGGCCCGCTTCAACCTGAACGCAAACGATATCGCTTACGGCGTCGGTGCGTTGTTGACGATCATCAAGACAACCTCCAACCTTTCCGGCAAGCCGCCTAAAATCATTGTCGTTGCGGCCCCGCCAATCCTCGAGACAGGCTGGTTGGCCACCATGTTCGCCGGCGGCACTGAGAAGTCCCGTCATCTTGCGTCCGCCTTGCAGTCCCAGGCGGAACGCCATGGCGCAGCGTTTCTCGATGCCGGAACAGTGGCAAAGGTTTCCCCCATCGACGGGATTCATTTCGATTCTCATAACCACCGCGCCATCGGTGCCGCGATCGCTGGAAAAATTCGTCAGCAAACAAGTTAGATGGCCTATGCAAAGTTGATAATGTCTCGATTCTCGCTTCTGCCGCAATCAAGCAGAACCTCCTTCAATTTTGCCATATTATAGGCACAAATGGCAATCACACGTGAAGCGTTGCATTGAATATTATCGAACCCGCAGAATGCCAAAAAGGATTTTGATGAAGCCCCGTTTTTCCCTCTCTTTGATTGCCATCGCGATGTCCTTGCTTTTGATCTCTCCGGCCGTCGTCAATGCAAAAGATAGCCTCAAAACAATCATGAAGACCTGGAAGCCGCAAAACGCACTTGCCAAAGAGCTTATCAATGGCGCAACACCCTACGATCAAGCGGCGGCAAAGGGTATCCTCGAACTGTATCTTGCAGGCCAGACGGAACTCTCGGGCCGTATCTCGCCCGACTCAGCCGAGGGTAAGGATTTACGAGCCCGGTTTGACCAATTTGGCAGCGACATCCGCGGTGCGATGGGCAATCTCGGAACGCGTGACAGTTTCAAAGCAGCCTATGCAAAAGTCACAGCAAATTGCGGTTCCTGCCATGACAAATATGCAAATTGATTAAAATCAATCTGCTGATCGCTCATCCGTGGTTTCAAGAACCTGATCACCCGACGCGTTACGGAAGGTTCCAACTCCAATGACACTCTCGCGCTCCCTCACAACCCGCATTCTCCATTTCCTGCTTCTCGCAATCGTCATTCATCAATTGATCGGCAGCAACTTCATCGAGCGCCCTTTGCCGGGCGAGGATCCGGAGCTTTCCTATCAACTCCACACATGGATCGGGATAGCAGGCTTCGTTACCGTTTTAGCATTCTGGATCTGGTCACTCGTAAGGCGCCGCGAAACCAGCTTTTCCGAATTGATCCCATGGTTTTCGTCAGCACGTCGTCAGGCGTTATTCGCCGATATCCGCAAACATGTGAGGATTCTTATCTCCTTTCGCCTGCCGGATGATGATCATAGTGGCTTGTCGAGTGCCGTCCACGGACTTGGGCTGCTTGTCGTCACCGCCATGGCGATAAGTGGCACGCTTTACTATTTCGTCTTTCAGGGCACTGCACTCGGTAAACTCGTTCTCGAGGCCCATGAAATCTTGTCCAATTTCATGTGGGCCTATCTCATCGGCCATGCCACTCTGGCTTTGATCCACCAAGCCATGGGGCATCCTATTTTTGCCCAAATGTTTTGGTCCATGTCGACCAAGCCGACATCGCGTTCGCACACCAAAAGGCCTGAGTAAGCAAAAACTCCCTCCGACTCGCAAGCGGAGGACAACAAGGTCTTGACTATCGACATCACAAAATTACCGTCATTTTAATTCTTTTCGAACCCTCTAGCGGAGTTATCGCCTTGGATTACGAAAATTTCTTTGCTGCAGAACTTGATGCACTGCGTGCCGAAGGCCGGTATCGCGTTTTCGCCGATCTGGAACGCAAGGCGGGCGAGTTTCCACGCGCCATCCGCCATGACCGGGCGGGAGATCGGGAGGTCACCGTCTGGTGCTCCAACGACTATCTCGGCATGGGCCAGAACCGCACCGTCCTCGACGCCATGCACACTGCACTCGAAAAATGCGGTGCCGGCGCGGGCGGTACACGTAACATTTCGGGCACCAATCACTATCACGTCCTTCTCGAGCAGGAGCTCGCAGACCTGCACGGCAAGGAGGCCGCCTTGCTGTTCACCTCCGGCTATGTCTCCAACTGGGCAGCCCTCGGCACACTTGCAGCAAAACTCCCTGAATGCGTTGTCCTTTCCGACGCAGGAAACCACGCGTCGATGATTGAGGGGATCCGCCACAGCAAAGCTGAACGCCACATCTTCCGTCATAATGACCCCGAACATCTGAATACACTTCTGTCCCAAATCGATCCGAAGCGACCGAAACTCGTTGCGTTCGAGAGCGTCTACTCGATGGATGGCGATATCGCCCCGATCAACGAAATATGCGACGTCGCCGACGCCCATGGCGCGATGACCTACCTTGATGAAGTTCATGCAGTCGGCCTCTATGGGCCCCGTGGCGGCGGCATCGCCGAGCGCGAAGGTCTGATGGATCGTTTGACGATCATCGAGGGGACACTCGGGAAAGCATTCGGTGTCATGGGTGGTTATATCGCAGGGTCAGAAGCTCTGTGCGACTTCGTGCGCAGCTTTGCCTCGGGTTTTATATTCACCACGGCACTCCCCCCGGCTGTCGCTGCGGGTGCGTTGGCAAGCGTGCAACATTTGAAAGTTTCAAGCGCCGAGAGGCAACGCCATCAGAGCCGCGTCCGGCAGGTCCGTCACCAACTGGCCGTCCTCGGCATTCCGACAATGGAAAATGCCAGCCACATCATTCCCGTGATGGTGGGTGACCCCAAAAAGTGTAAAATGATTTCCGACTGGCTGCTCGAACATCACGGCATCTATGTTCAGCCGATCAATTATCCGACTGTGCCCCGCGGAACGGAGCGGCTCAGGATTACTCCATCGCCGCTCCACGATGAGACAGATATCGATCGACTGGTCGATGCACTCAGCGAAATATGGTCACATTGCGCGTTAAGCCGGGCAAGCGTAGCGGCCTGAACTATCTGAACAACGCCCCTCGCGCAACGAATAATCTCCTCAAACCGCCTTACCCCGCGGCGATCCGTGGTGCTGCGCGATACGCCAATTATCGCCCTGCTTCACCAACAACCACGTCATCCGATAAGGCATCAGCTCATCACCATCTGCGAAATCAACATGGGCCGCAGTTGCAACAATATCAGGTGTGACCGAAACTTTATACGGCTCCGGATAATGATGCACATGCACCCCCGGCCCCTGCCCGGCAAAATAGGCTTTGATTCCGTCTCTCCCCGTCACAAGTTCGGGATTCGATCCGAAGAGCATTGCATCTTCTGTGTAGAGCAATGCATGCGTTTCAACATCGCGGGAATTGAATACATCAATCCATAATAGCCTTAGCGCTTCAACCGTCGGCGTCTTTGGCATCTTTAAGCTCCGGGTCTCTTGGCTTTTGGCTCGACAGTGCGACTTTGGGAGCACAATTGCAATGGACTTGCGCAGACTCAGCAATCTGCCAAACTAGATGAACGTTAATTCTCGAGAGACTACCCATGCAGCAGCCGTCAAACACTGTCGCCTTTCCGCCCAACCCTCTCGTCAAAATGCGCCTCAAGCGCGTTCCTATAACGTGTGATGAAGCTCACAGGCCATCTTCCGAGGAAGAGGCCTACCGTTTGCAAGCTGCAAACAATCAACTTCTGTCGCAAGCTGGTCTCGGCCCGATCATCGGCCACAAAATCGGCTGTACAACGCCGGTCATGCAGAAGTTTTTGAACATTGGCAGCCCGTGCGCGGGTGACATGTTTTCAAAATCCTGCTTTCCCGAAAAGGCAGTGATCAAACGTGCCGATTATCTTCGCCCCGGCGTGGAATGCGAAATCGCCGTTATCCTCGGCAATGATATTCCAGCTGTCGGCCATCCACCAACACTCGCCTCCGTCACCAATGCCGTCGGTGCCGTGATGGCCGCAATCGAGATTGTTGACGACCGCTATGCCGATTATCGAACATTAGGCGTCGAAACCCTCATCGCAGACAATTTTTTTAACGCTGGCTGCGTACTGGGCACGCCCGTCACAGACTGGCAGAAATGCGATCTGTCCGCCATCATGGGACGGATGGAGATCAATGGCGTCCCAGTCGGGGAGGGAAGCGGCGCACTCGTCATGGGCCACCCGTTTGAGGCCCTGCTCTGGCTCGCCCGATCCCGCCACGCACGCGGCCTTGGCCTCGAAAAGGGCCATGTCATCTTGCTCGGAAGCCTCGTCGAGACACGCTGGGTAAATGCAGGTGATACGGTCACTATCCAAGTGGATCAGCTTGGTGACGTGATGCTCAAAATCCAATAAAACATCATTATCCGACGTTTGCATTACCCGATTGCGGTTGAAATTTCATAACAGCTGATTTTCCGCCTTTGGCAAGTCCCGCCAGCTCAAACGTCCCGCCATGAATTTCGACAATTCTTTGAACGATTTTGAGCCCTAAACCTTGTCTGCGTTCTCGTTTGCTCTCAAGTGGGATTTTCTTGGGCACGTCCTGTCCAACATACTCGTCCGTCACCACAAAACTGGAACCGGGACCCACTTGAATGATGATATTGCTGCCTTTTTGCGCATGCTTGATCGCGTTTTCCAGAAGGTTGCGCAACGCATCTGCAATCAAATCCGGGTAGCCGGAAAATGACTCTGCAAATTGCTCTCGAAATTCAACGGCCTGACCTGCCCGATAGGCGAGCGGCACGATTGCGCTAACCACCTCCCGGGCGACGACAAGCGGGTCAATGGGAACCTTAAGCGCGATATCCGAGCTCTCAAGCCTTGCCAGTGTTGTTAACTGGTCAACAAGACGGTTGAGATCTTCGAGGTCATGTTCTACTTTTCTTGCCCTCGGATGATCGATTTTTTCAAGTTCAAGCGCAGCCACAGCCAATGGAGTGCGCACCTCATGCGATATCGCGGAGGTAAATATCTTTTGCGCCTCGATAACGTCATTCACGCGATCAAATGCCCGGTTAACGGCGGATGCAAATCTGGCAACTTCTTCCGGCATATCTTTTGTCGGAATGCGATCTGCCGCGGAGACGGGATCACTCGTATCCAGTTGTTGAACCGCTTTTCGAACCGGCGCGAGCGCAAAATAAATTGACAGGGCTGTCGCTCCCAGAACGACAAACAGAATCAGCCCCATAGGCAAGATCATATGATCGGCTATCTCATGGACCCAAACACTTGTTATCACGCCGTCGGTGTCACCAATAATCGCGACCTCGATCACAAACTTCATTCCAGCATGGGGGATTATGTGTCCACCAATCACTCGGATGGGTGCATCGATTTTGGTCTCGGAAATCCAGAGACTTGGAGGGCTTGAACGAAAGGGAAGGAAGCGACGGCTGCACTCCGGATCACAATTACTGAAAAGAACTTGTCCTTCCATCGTGCTGATACGTGCAAAATAGTGACTGCCATTCCCCGCATATCGCGCACCTGCCGCGGGTGGAAGAACGTAGCCAATTTCCGCCAAACGATCCGTAAATCCTTGAGCGAGAATCTCTGTTTCATGTTCGATTGCGAGACTTCCCAGCCGAAGTTCGTCGTCCCAGTATTCAACAATTACACCCGCAAGTTGCGCGCCCATAGCGATCAATGAAAAAATCAAAATCCTCCTGACAACCAAGGTGACAAGGGAGGGCGCACTTCGGGTCATTCGGAAATCTCATGAAGTAAATAGCCAATACCACGAACGGTTTCGAGCATGATTCCCGTCCGAACTGTTTCAAGTTTTTTGCGGAGCCGTGAAATTGCCAATTCGATGGCATTGCTCGAGAGTTCTTCACCGAATTCGGAAAGCGCATGTTCGATGGTCCGCTTTGGAACAACGGCACCTACTTCCCTCATCAATATCCCGAGGACTGCCTGCTCCCGCGGCGAGAGAACCAATAAATCAAACCCACAGCTCACAGTTCCTTTCGCAACGTCGAAGATGAGAGAACCGGCAGACAGGACTGGCATGTCCGTGTGAGGCGAACGTCGCAGTAAGGCACGGCAACGCGCAAGTAATTCGCGAGTGTTGAATGGCTTGACCAGATAGTCATCGGCTCCTGCATCAAGCCCGCGGATGCGATCCTCTATATTGTTTCGCGCAGTAATCACCAAAATTGGAGTTTGGATGCCCATTTTTCGGGCATGCCCAACCAAATCAAGACCATCCCCATCGGGGAGGCCAAGATCAAACAAAAGTAAATCATAAGGCGTCGTAGCGAGCACTTCCTCGGCATCCTGAACCGTCGTAACAGCATCAATCTGCCAACCCGCATCATGGACTGCTTCTGTCATCAATTCGATCAAGCGGGCGGTATCCTCGACGAGCAGTAACCTCATCTACTTTTCCTCCCGCCTACTCGAAAACACCAAAATACTTTATTCTTTTAGTTGGGAAGCCTCACTGCGTGTAATGGAAAATGCAGCCAGCCATACCCTCCTAGTAAATATGGCTGAACTCCCTGCGGAAACTTCAGTATTTCTTCTTTTTCAAAATTTTCTAAGTGTTTTAATTTAGAAAAAATACCGAATTGCAAGTATATCTTGTTCAATCGTCGTCGCCACCGCTGTCATTATCGCTATCGTTATCAGAATGACTGTCTTTTGAACTATTATCGCTGTCTCCACTGTCATTGTCACTGCTGCTATCGTTATCCGAGTCGCTAGTATCGGAACTGTTGTCGCTATCTCCAGTGTCGCTGTCACTGCTGCTATCGTTATCCGAGTCGCTAGTATCAGAGCTGTCGTCACTGTCACTGCTGCTATCGCTATCAGAGTGGCTACTGGCCGAGATAATCTTGCTGTCCGAAGAATCAACATCACAACTGGCGGTCATACCGCAATCTACTTCATCTGACGCTTGGCTCGATATGGTACTCAACGAAAACGCCGAGAACGTCAACAAAACAAGCGCAAAACTCTTAACCATGGATTTCATGATAATTTATTCCTTACGTTGAACCTGATCAATCTTGACCGTTCCTAATACTAATCTGTCGAAGCTGTCAGAATCCTGTCAATTTTAAATTTTGAATAAAATGCCAAATAAACGAGCGCAAGTAACCTGCCACCAAAAGGACTAACCATTTAAAACAAATATTGTGAGATTTGATAAATGGTGCCGCTTAGGTGACTCGAACACCTGACCCCCGCTTTACGAAAGCGGTGCTCTACCGGCTGAGCTAAAGCGGCAACGCCGCGTGATATGCCCGAATTCGCGCTGATTGGCAAGCGAAACCACATCAAGCCCCGAGCCAATTATCGGTCGGGCAACCCCGCTAGTCAGTGCCGGTAGCGCGTCCCGCTCTCGATATCAGGTGCATCAATACCCGGATCGTCGGGCGGTTGAGTGATAGGAAAAACGACCTCTTCAACGATTCTGGGCGGTGAAGCATTGCCCTGATCGGACTTACGCCCGCCCATGCCATCTCGTGCGAATGCCGCGCCTGAAAGTTTAGCGGATGCCCGCGTCCCCTCACGTCTTGGACGCCCCCCTGGATCATCGGATACCCGAGACATCGACTGAGAAGCATCTTCTTCTCTGTCATCCTCCACTGATGCCGCATGACCCGCCCTGTCGGCTTCAATCTGCCGGCTGCGCACAGCTACCAGATTGGCATCCAACGCCTCGGCCAGCCGGCGATCCGCAATTGCTTCAACAGGCACCATCCATAAAAACGCATCGAGACGCCCCGTCACCGGAGACACCGGACCCCAATGATCCGACATGATCCCGTCCGCAATCCACAGCGGATCGCGCGGCGCACGCGATGCACGTGCCAGCCACTCCTTCACAAGACCATCATTGCCATGCTCGATCTCCTCCAACTCCGCCATGATCAGGCAGGTCCGAACCGTCGGATGGCTCGACGAAAGCGGCTCCATCACTTCCCGCGCGCGATCGAATTCCCGCGCCGCTATGGCCGTTTCCGCCAATAGCAACCGACTTTCGGAATGCCCCGGTTGAATAGAAAAGAGTACTTCCGCACGAGCGATCCGCTCGCGCGCCGCATCCCCCGAACGGATTGCGAGATATCCGACGCCCAGTTCGGGGTGGGGAGATCGCTTCCACGCCCCCTCAATGACCTTGGATGCCTTACGGAACTCACCACGCTTGGCATAAATCCTTGCCAGCAAAACCGACGCAGGAACCAGATCGGGAGCTAATTTGACGGCTTCACGCGCCCTATCCAGCGCATCATCCGGATCTTTCTCCTCCGCCGCCATCGCAAGCGCCGTCAGTAGAACCGCGCGATGCCGTTTGAACGTTGCACGGTCGATCATCCGGCTTGCACGATCCAAAGCGCCAAGCGCTGCCTGCCAATTTTTTGTCCGCCCGTGATACTCGAGAATGGCCTCGTTTGCCCACATCGCAGCAGGCGAGAGTGTCGCCGCCTGTTCACTGTAACCATGCGCCGCATCCTCGTCACCGCGTCGCTTTGCCTCGACAAACAACCCTCTCAGACCCAAAAGCTTCGTTTCCGGCGTCTCAAGCATATCGCGAAACGCCGTCTCGGCATCGCGCCGCTCGCCCGAAAGCTGCGCCGCCTGCGCCGCCAACAGCAGGGACAGAGGTTCCTTGCCCAACAGACGCAGCGCATCCGCTGCCTGTCGGCGTGCCAGTTTTGCGTCTCCCGACCCAACAGCGATCAAACCGCGAGAAAGCGCCGCCTGCCCCTTCTGCCGACGCCGCGCCCGCCATGTAATCGACCATAGTCCCGGGATACGAAACACAAAGCGGATCACACTCCAGATGAAAGCGATTGCAGCAGCCAGAACGAGCACAGCCGCGCCCCCGACCAGCAGCGACGCCTCAATCCTTTTGCCAGCAAAAACAACCGAAATCACGCCGGGCATATCCGCCAATGCGGCCAATCCCAAAGCAACGAGTGCGAGAAGTCCGAGCGTGAACAAGATTCTGATCATGGCGCACCCGCTTCCTCTGAGAGGTGAACTGCTGCCTCTTTCATCAGATCGGCAACGAGAGTCTCCGTCTCAATTCGCGCATTCAAATTCTTTGCCCAACGATCCATATGTTGCTGATCTGCCTGCGGAATCTTCTCGAAAGCTACCTTTGCTCCAGCTGAATCACCCGCAGCAAGCGCAGCGACGAGTGCCGGAAATCGCTCCTCGGGGCGCGGGGCTTTAGGTTCCAAATCGGAAATCGTCACAAGTTTGGCGAGACTCTCGAGCAAGCGTTCGGTCAGCGTCATGGCCGCGGCATCTTTCGGTGGCGTGACGACGGCAACAGGCAGCGCAAACGTCCCGAGCTGTTCTATCAACGCGTCAGGTGTGGCAATTCCACTCGAAGCAAACGGCTCCAGCGCTGCAAGCTGGGCTGCATCCACTCCCGCTGCTTTCAAAACAGCGATATCGAGGGTTAAAGGATTGCCGCTGCCAAGACTCTCCCGCAAAAGCAACGCACCGGCCAAAAGCGCCGCCGCTTTCCCCGGCGCCCGCGCGGTCGATGGCACCTTGGCCTGCAAATCTTGCAGAACTGCTTCCACCGCCTTGAGCCGGTCACTCACCGCCGGATCGATACTCATCTGCTTCTGCAACGCACTCAACACATCGGCCTGACGCTTTGCCTCCTCGTTAACGGCCTTGATCTCTGCCTTCAGAAGCTGTGCGTCGTTTTCGGAGGCTTGCACTCGTTCAGATGATGCTGACACCATCCGCTCTAATTTCGGCACATCGATGACCGGCATTGTATAAACCATCAACGCCAACACACCCGCCCCGACCCCAGCTCCGAACAAGCCTGAAATCGCCATTCGCAGGTCAAATCCCTTGCCGGCGACCTTCGTATCGGTCACAGGCGGTGTCTCGGGCGCGTCTCCCTCGACCTTTTCGGTCGAAACATGCGGCTTTTCAGCTTCCGGATCCTTGATTGCCTCGAGCTCGATCGTCTGCGGCACAGTCCGCGTTCGCGGTGTCCGCCGTGGAGGACTATCGCTGCTTGTTGGTCTTGCTGCTTTCATGTCCGGCCCCGTTGAACTGCTGAGCTTACCCTATTTCCCATATGTAACCTCATGGTGAACGGCTCAAGGCCTCTGCGCGTCATTTAGCAAAAGAAACAATGCGTCTTCATTCGGTGTCCGGGCAACCTTGATCAAAAAGGCTCCTGCCCGCCTCAACGGCTCAGCTACATCTTCCGACAAACACAGATGATGCATCGAGTTGCCAGTTGGATCAAATCCGGACCTGCTCGCAACCGCCAGAAACGCCTCCGCCGCCGCACGCGAATAATGGAGAACTGCGTCACAATCCCAGATCCCGGCCAGAAGCACGGACGGCCATTCCCTCTCAGGGATCGCATGATACGTCTCAACCGTCTCGCATAGGATACCGTGCCTACCCAATTCGTCCTCCACATCCGGTTTACGGACTGATCCGGCCAGATAGAGAACCCGTGCCCCCGATTGAAACCGCCCGACAACAACCGTCAACAAATGCCCTGCATCACCGCCCGCTGATTCAGCCCGATAAAACCCCGCTCTGCGCGCCGCGTCCGCCGTCCGCTCCCCAACACACAGCACTGGCAGGGATTTCATCGCCTCGGAAATATCCGTCAGCCCGCCCAGTGCATTCGCACTCGTCACAACAATCCCGTCAAACGGCCCGTCCGGTATCCCGGCCCCCGTGCCTTCGATCCGCATCACCGAAGCGACTACCGCCTTGAACCCCACACGCATCAACCGCTCCGCCGTCGCGGATGCACCCGGTTCGGGTCGGGTGACGAGAACCTTCCTCATCCCGAATGGCTCAGAACATCGGCAGGTGCCCGGGAGAGAATATCTCGCCCGGCCTGCGCTCCCAGCGCTACTGCCTCTTGGCTCGGCCCCGAACACTGCGTTTCAAACACCTCGCTGCCATCAACCCTCAGCAACATGCCACGAAACTGGACCATCCCGTCGGAGACAGTCGCATACCCCGCAATCGGCGTCCGGCACGAACCATCCAGAACTGTTAGAAACGCCCGTTCCACCGCAAGTGCCGTGCCCGTATCGTCATCCGCAATCTCCCGAACCATCGCCGCCACAGGCGCGTCTGAAGCCCGCGCTGTGATGGCAATCGCGCCCTGCCCCACTGCAGGCGGAAAAACATCGATTGGCATCACCATGGTCGCGTGGCGTTCCAGTCCCAACCTTTTCAAGCCAGCAAGGGCCAGAAGCGTCGCATCAACTTCACCTTCCGATGTTTTGCGCAACCGTGTTTCCACATTACCGCGCAAAAGCGTCGTCTCCAGATCCGGCCTCAGTCGCTTGATCAGAGCGGCCCGCCGCAGGCTCGCAGTCCCGATCATGGCGCCCTTTGGCAATGCGTCAAGCGATCCGAACCGAGCCGAAATCAGGCAATCCCGCACATCCTCGCGCGGCAGATAGCCGGCAATGTCGATCCCTGCGGGAAAGGCCGTCGGCATGTCCTTGGCCGAATGCACCGCCAGATCAATCGCCCCGGCAAGCATTGCCTCGTCAATCTCTTTCGTGAACAGCCCCTTGCCACCCGCCTGCGACAAAGCCCGATCCTGAATCATATCGCCGGACGTCTTGATGATCACCCGTTCCACCCGATCAGGCGAGAGACAGAGCATCGAGATCAACCGGTCCCTCACAGCATCGGCCTGCCACAATGCGAGCGGGCTGCCCCGCGTTCCAATCCGGATGATTCTGTCTGTCTGCACGATTGATTCTTGCCCTGTTTCACTCATCTGTGCGATGTCGGAGCATCGCTGCGATTCACCACGCAACTATACGGTGTCAGCACGCGTCGCGATAGATCAACGCCTGAAGCAAGGGGCAGCATGCGCATTCTCGGTATTGAAACCACCTGCGATGAAACCGCCGCCTCGGTCGTCGAGCGTGATCATGACGGGCACGGTCATATTCTGTCCAACGAGATTCTGAGCCAGATCGCCCAGCATCAGGCCTATGGCGGCGTTGTCCCTGAAATAGCCGCCCGCGCCCATGTCGATGTCGCCGATATCCTCGTCAAACGCGCACTCGATGCCGCCGGCGTGAAACTCCGCGATCTCGACGGCATCGCCGCCGCCGCTGGCCCGGGCCTTATCGGCGGGGTCATGGTCGGCCTGACGACGGCCAAAGCGCTCGCGCTCGTCTCGGGCAAGCCCTTCATCGCCGTCAATCACCTCGAAGCGCACGCTTTGTCCCCGCGTCTCACCGACGGCCTCGACTTTCCTTATCTCCTGTTGCTCGCCTCGGGCGGCCACAGCCAATTGCTTATGGTGCGCGGTGTGGGGGATTATGTCCGCCTCGGCACCACGATTGACGATGCGCTCGGCGAAGCCTTCGACAAAACCGCCAAAATGCTCGGCCTGCCCTATCCCGGCGGCCCCGAAGTCGAGCGCCATGCACTACTCGGCAATCCGGATCGTTTCACACTGCCGCGCCCGATGCTCGGTCGCAAAGAGCCGGATTTTTCGCTCTCCGGCCTGAAAACTGCCGTTCGTCTCGAAGCCGAACGCGTTGCTCCGCTCAATACCACTGACGTCAACGATATCTGCGCCTCCTTTCAGGCGGCCATTGTCGATGTCGTTGTCGATCGCACGAAAATGGCGCTCCGTCTTGCCAAAGCCTCGATTGGCAACCCGACAGCATTGGTAATTGCCGGCGGCGTCGCCGCCAATATCGCCATGCGCAAAGCCCTGAAGCGTCTCGCCAATGATAACGGCCTCGCTTTGATAGCACCACCTCTCGCCCTCTGCACCGATAATGGCGCCATGATCGCCTGGGCCGGCATCGAGCGGTTGCGCCTCGGCCTGACCGACGACATGGCCACGCCGCCCCGCGCGCGATGGCCGCTCGACATGAAACCCGCACCTGTCCAGCCAGAGGCAATTGTGGATGTTTGAAGCGATTTCAGTTCTTGGGGGAGGCGCATGGGGAACCGCCCTTGCCCTTGCCGCTGCACGCGCCGGGCGAAAAGTCGTGCTCTGGACACGCGACACCGACCACGCCGAAGCCATGCAGCGCACCCGCGAAAATGCCCCGCGCCTTCCGGGCATTCCCCTTCCCGAAACCATACGTATAACCGCATCGCTGAAGGACGCTGCAGACTCAGCCCGCGCGATCCTGCTCGCCGTCCCGGCACAAAGCCTGCGCGGCGTCACCGAAGCCTTGTCTCTTGTCGTCAAGCAAGGCATCCCGATCATCATTTGTGCCAAGGGGATTGATCAGCGGTCGGGCGAGTTCATGAGTGAGATCGTCACCGATACCATACGCGGCGCCATGCCCGGCATCCTGTCCGGTCCGAGCTTCGCTGTCGACGTTGCCAAGGGCCTGCCCACGGCAATCGTTCTCGCGGCACCGCTTGAGCCAGTTGCAGAAGCACTTGCCCGCGCGCTCTCCTCACCCGCATTCCGGATCTACCATTCAACCGATATTCGCGGCGTTGAAATTGGCGGCGCAGCGAAAAATGTACTCGCCATCGCCGCAGGAATCGTCGAAGGCCGCGGACTGGGAGATAGTGCCCGCGCCGCCCTCACCGCCCGCGGCTTTGCCGAACTCTCACGCTTGGCACGCTCTTACGGCGCAAAACCTGAAACGCTGATGGGCCTGTCCGGTCTCGGCGATCTCGTGCTCACCTGTGCGTCGCGCAAATCCCGCAACTTCGCATTCGGCGACGATCTCGGGCGCGGCCTCTCATTATCGGAGGCAGGAGGCGGCAAACTGGCCGAGGGCGTCCATACTGCCCGCATTCTCGTCGATATGGCCCGCGCCCGCAGCGTCGATATGCCGATTGCAGAGGCCGTAGCAGATATCCTCGCAGGCCGGATCAGCATTCAAGAATCGATTGATCTTCTGTTGATGCGTCCGTTAAAAACCGAATACGAAACCTGAATTCCAAAAGAGGCTCCCATGGCATATTGGCTCTATAAATCCGAACCCTTCAAATGGTCATGGGACCATCAGGTCGAAGCGGGCGCGAAGGGCACGTTCTGGAACGGTGTGCGAAACCATTCCGCCAAGCTCAACATGATCGCGATGAAAAAGGGCGATCAGGGCTTTTTCTATCATTCCAATGAAGGCAAGGAGATTGTCGGCATTGTTGAGGTAATCCGCGAAGCCTATCCCGACCCCACGGCAGAACCTGGTGAACCCTGGGTCGTCGTCGACCTCAAAGCCGTCAAAGCCATGCCCCGCCCAGTCACCCTCACCCACGTGAAAGCCGAGCCCCGCCTCGCCAAAATGTCGCTCGTGACCAGCATGCGCCTCTCGGTTCAACCGGTCACAGCGGAAGAATGGAAAATTGTTTGCGAGTTGGGTGGGGTGTAATCCCCCACCCGACCAAAGTGTGAGCCTTCCTTCCCTTGCAGGCGCGCGTCTCCCTCGTCATAATGGTCTGGAAAAGGCGGTGAGAACCGCTCGCGTCAACATGAGGATGAATGTCGGCCAATAGCCGCGCATTCACGGTAGGGAGAGAGACATGTCCGAGAAAGTGTATCCGGTAACACCCGAATGGTCGAAGCGCGCCCACATCGACAATGCCCGCTACCTTGAAATGTATGCCGCATCGATCAAGGATCCGGTGAAATTCTGGGGCGAGGAAGGCAAGCGCATCGACTGGATCAAACCCTACACGCAGGTCAAGAACACCTCTTACGCCCCCGGCAATGTCCATATCGAATGGTATGGCGACGGCACCACCAATATTTCGATGAATTGCATTGATCGTCATCTCCCGAAGCGGGCCAACCAAACCGCGATCATCTGGGAAGGCGACGACCCGAAAGACAGCCGCCACATCACCTATCAGGAACTGCACGACGAAGTCTGCCGCTTCGCCAATGTCCTCAAAAGTCACGGCGTCAAAAAGGGCGATACCGTTACGATTTACATGCCCATGGTTCCCGAAGCCGCTTTCGCCATGCTGGCCTGCACACGCATCGGCGCCGTGCACTCGATCGTTTTCGGCGGATTCTCGCCCGATTCGCTTGCCGGCCGGATCGACGGGTGCAAATCCAAAGTCCTGATCACCGCCGATGAAGGTCTGCGCGGCGGCAAAAAAGTACCGCTCAAGGCCAATGCCGATGAAGCCCTCAAGCGCGTCCCGGGCCTTGTTACGACTCAACTCGTCATTCGTCGCACGGGTGGCGATGTCCATATGCAGGATGGGCGCGACTATTATTACGACGTCGAGGCCGCCAAGGCTGAAACCCATTGCAAGCCCGAGGAGATGGAGGCCGAGGCTCCTCTCTTCATCCTTTATACCTCAGGGTCGACCGGCGCGCCGAAAGGCGTCGTCCACACAACCGCCGGCTATCTCGTTCACGCCTCAATGACGCATGAATATGTCTTCGACTATCACGAAGGCGATATTTACTGGTGCACCGCCGATGTCGGCTGGGTCACCGGCCACAGCTATATCGTCTATGGCCCGCTCGCCAATGGCGCGACGACCCTGATGTTCGAGGGCGTCCCGAATTATCCCTCGCTCTCCCGCTTCTGGGAAGTCATCGACAAGCACAAGGTCAATATTTTCTATACCGCCCCGACAGCGATCCGCTCGCTGATGGGTGCGGGCGAAGAGCCTGTCAAAAAGACCTCCCGCGCGTCGCTGCGTCTGCTCGGCTCGGTCGGCGAGCCGATCAATCCAGAAGCATGGGAATGGTATCACCGCGTCGTTGGCGATGATCGCTGCCCCATTGTCGATACATGGTGGCAGACGGAAACCGGCGGCATTCTGATCGCGCCGCTCCCCGGAGCTACTGATTTGAAGCCCGGTTCCGCCACCCGCCCCTTCTTCGGCGTGAAACCGGAAATCGTTGATGCCGATGGAAAAGTGCTGGAGGGCGCGTGCTCCGGCAATCTGGTGATCACCGATTCATGGCCCGGCCAGATGCGCACCGTCTATGGCGATCACAAACGGTTCATGGAAACCTATTTCGCGACCTACCCGAACAAATACTTCACCGGCGATGGCTGCCGCCGCGACGAAGACGGCTATTACTGGATCACCGGTCGCGTCGATGATGTCATCAACGTGTCCGGCCATCGCATGGGCACGGCAGAGGTCGAAAGCGCGCTGGTCGCGCACGAAAAAGTCTCGGAAGCCGCCGTTGTCGGCTATCCGCATGACATCAAAGGTCAGGGCATCTATGCCTATGTCACACTGATGACCGGCACAGAACCGACAGAAGTGCTGCGAAAAGAGCTAGTCGCATGGGTCCGCAAAGAAATCGGCCCCATCGCCTCGCCCGATCTCATCCAGTTTGCACCGGGCCTGCCCAAAACCCGCTCGGGAAAAATCATGCGCCGCATCTTGCGCAAGATCGCGGAGGATGATTTTGGCAGCTTGGGTGACACGTCAACGTTGAATGACCCGACCGTCGTCGATGATTTGATTGCCAACCGGCAGAACAAGCGAGGGTAATGCGCTCTAAACTACGATAATTTGGTTTAGAGCGATGGAACAATTGCCAAGCTCAAGAATTGAATGACTGTCTCCGCGCTGTCTGGAGCGCCCCCTTCTCCAAGTGGCGCGGAGCCGCCTCCGCCTGTCAAGCATCATTTGACCGGACGAATAAGGCGCAGTACCTCTGGCGCTATGTTCAATTTAGAGCGAGTTTGATCTGATGGTTACATCGTCCAAAGTCACGCCCGTCATACTCTGCGGAGGTTCCGGGACCCGGCTTTGGCCTGCATCACGCGATTCCCTTCCCAAACAATTCATTCCGCTTCTGGGCACGCTGTCCACTTTTCAGGCAACCTTGCGGCGCGTGGCTGATCAAACCCTGTTCTCCCGCCCCCTCGTTGTGACCAATCAAAAATTCCGTTTTCTTGTCGAAGATCAGGCAAAGGCGATCGACATTCCGATCGATATCCTTCTCGAGCCTGTGGGTCGCGACTCAGCACCCGCCATCGCCGCTGCATCTGTCGTTCTGCAGGAGAGTGCTACCGGCAATCTCGCGCTCATCCTCGCAGCCGATCACGTGATCAACAACACGGCCGGCTTTGTCGCCAGCGTGCGAGATGCCATCCCTGCCGCTGACAATGGCGCCATCATGACCTTCGGCATCGTGCCCGGCTTCGCCTCGACTGCTTACGGGTATGTTGCCACCGGAAAAGCCATTAACGGAGCCGCTCTTTCTGTCTCGAAATTTCTCGAAAAGCCCAACTCTGCCAAAGCCGAGGAACTTGTTTCCGCCGGTTGCCTCTGGAACAGCGGAAATTTTCTGTTTCGTCCGGACGTCATGCTGAAAGAACTCGCCACCTTCGAGCCCGAACTCTTCACGGAAGTGACTGCCGCAGTTGCGAAGCATGAACTGGATCTCGGCGCCCGTTTGCTCAATGCGGACGCCTTTGGTCGCGCGACAAAAATCTCCATTGATTATGCTGTCATGCAAAGGACAGCACTTGCAGGTGTCGTAAAGGCCCGGTTTGACTGGTCGGATATCGGCACATGGGGTTCGCTCTGGGACGCCTCGCCCCATGATGAAAACGGCAACACAACATCCGGCCCCGTCGAACTGCTCAACACGCGCAATTCCATCGTCCATGCGGAGAACGTCCTCACGACGCTTGTTGGCCTTGAAGATGTTGTGGTGGTTTCCACCCGCGATGCCGTCCTCGTCACAAAGCGCGATGAGTCAGGCCAGATCAAAACCTTGGTCGACGCACTGAAGGCCAAAGGACGCTCCGAGGCGACCGAGCACCTGAAAATGTACCGCCCATGGGGTGCCTATGAGCGCATCGATATAGGCCGTCGCTTTCAGGTCAAGCGGATCACGGTCAATCCGGGCGGCCGCCTCTCATTGCAAAAGCATTTTCATCGCTCGGAACATTGGGTTGTTGTAACCGGTACGGCCGAGGTCACCGTCGGCGATAAAGTCCTCATTCTGCACGAAAACGAGAGCACCTATATCCCGCTCGGAGAAGTCCATCGCCTCGCCAATCCGGGCAAAATTCCGCTCGAAATTATCGAAATTCAAGTCGGTGCCTACACAGGCGAAGATGATATCGTGCGGATCGAGGATACTTACGGACGGACCTAAAAGCAAAGATCAGGAAGTACTCGACAATCCTAGCCATTCGGGGCACTCTTGATGGACTGATTTGTCATATGATCGTTCTCGGATTTCTTCGTGACGGAAACCATTCTCATCATCGTACATCAGGCTCATTCCACAACTGGGCGCGTTGGCCATTGGCTCAAACATAACGGCTACACCCTCGATATCCGCTGCCCTGCTATCGGCACTCCTTTGCCACAGAACCTTGCTTCCTATGCCGGCGTGATTGTGTTCGGCGGGCCGATGAGTGCCAATGATCGCGATCCATGGGTTTCTGACGAAATAGATTGCGTCGAACGCACATTATCCGCCAATATTCCCTATCTGGGCATTTGCCTCGGCGCACAAATGCTGTGCCGCGCACTTGGTGGCAAGGTCGCCGCTCATCCCGAAGGCGAAGTCGAAATCGGCTATTATCCTATTCAGCCCACAAAACGGGGGATCGAACTCGCAAACGGCATCGGGGCCGCTTGGCCGGGCCATGTTTATCACTGGCACCATGAAGGGTTCGATCTTCCTAAAGGAACACGATGTCTCGCGTCAGGAAACGCCTTCCCCCACCAAGCCTTTTGTGTTGGCAACTCTGCCTATGGCATTCAATTTCACCCCGAAGTCACCTACGCAACAATGTGCCGATGGACAACCACATCCATTGACAAGATGAACCATCCGGGTGCCAGAACGCCTCAAGACCACCTCGCGGGCTGGTATCAGCATGATCGTGACGTCAATCTATGGCTTGGCGCGTTTCTCCATCATTGGGTCAGGAACTCGATAAGTCTTTCAGTCTAGAAAGCGGCACCATGTCCGACACCTCTCGCGCCTTCCGCAGCCGAAAAATTCACAGCGCACTCATCGCAATTGTCACCGTTATAGCGGCGGGAGCAATCGGCAACCTTGCCACCATCCCGAATATTCCGGGCTGGTATGCCGAGCTTGTAAAGCCGTCATTTAACCCGCCAAACTGGATCTTCGGCCCGGTCTGGAGCGCACTCTATCTGATGATGGCCGTTGCCTTCTGGCGAATTCTAAGTGGAGATCCTACACAGCAAGGCCGCAAACGTGCGATTATGCTCTTTGTTGCACAGATGGCATTCAATGCCGGCTGGTCTGTTGCTTTTTTTGGAATGCACAATCCCGCTCTTGCCCTCGGCGTAATCGCAATACTCGAGACCCTGATCGTGCTGACAATCATGACCTTCCTGAAGATAGACCGTCTTGCAGGCGCGCTATTGATCCCGTATGCGCTCTGGGTGGCGTTTGCGACGGCGCTCAATATCGCCATCGTCCAACTCAATGCCTGATCAGGCTTTTTCGACGACGCCGACAAACGGCAATTCGCGGAAGCAATGGGCAACATCCATCCCGTACCCGACTACAAAAACATCGGGACACTCGAAGCCGACAAAATCAGCTTCGATAGAAACAGCGCGTTTGCCCGGCTTTTCTAGCAAACAGCATGTCAAGACCCGCGCACCGCGCGCGGCCAGCAAATCCTTGGCGAATGCAATCGTACGTCCCGACTCAAGAATATCGTCAATCAGGACCACATCGCGGTCACGCACATCGCTCTCGACATCCTTCAATATTGCAACCTGACCGGAGGAAACAGTTGCATCCCGATAACTCGAAAGATGCATGAACTCGACCTGTGGTGTCAGTCCCGCATGATGCAAGGCTCGCATCAAATCCGCGGCAAACATAAAGCTACCCTTGAGGATCGCGACAATCAACAGATCCTTCGGTTGTCGCGTTGCAATGGACTGCGCAATCTCGGTATTACGCTTGGCAATGGATTGTTCATCGAAAAGAACACTGACGCGACGCTGAAGCGGCATGAAAAAACCCGGAAGAAACAAAAACTATCTCGGGAACTTCGCACGAAGAACCCATGGGGCCAACTCTTACATGCTGCCGAAGCGAATGGCTACCTCTTTGCTCTCAGCCGGCGGTGAATTGAGAACCGCCTTGAACGACACTGGAACACCTGCCGTTATCGTCTCCTTTGGCGGATCAATAGTCCATTTGAAAAGTTCTTGTTTCGTCTCTGACAGAACAACGATCTCAATCGGGGGCATTTTTCGCGGCTCCCCGCGATCAGACCAAATCTGTCCCTCAACTTTCAAAAAGGATAATCCACGCTCTTCCAAAAACTCAGATTTCAAATCGGTAAATCGCAGCCCGGCGTTTTCGTCAACAGACAACGCATTCGTGACGCCAGAAATTGCTTGATTGACCTGGTTTCGAACATCAGAAATACTCATGGCAACGATGCCAATCGCAAGAATTCCCGCTACAATACCAACAATCTTGAAGGAACTTGAAAGTGCGCCGGATCGAGATTGTGATTTGCGCAGCAAAGCAGAATTGGCGACGTTAGCTGATGCAAGCTCTTCTGCGGTCAGTTCAGGTTCGCTCATACGAAGCGTCGTGTCGAGATCAAGTTCCTCGCCGAGATCGAATGCGTCGGGCATTGCCACCCATTGCGTCTTGCATGCGCCACAACGAACGGCTCGCCCAAGTGTACCGATCTGATCGGCGCGGACAAGATAGGAGCAAGAGCATTTTGGACAGATAATCAGCATGGCGAATCAGATACGATGGGGAAAATGAAATAAGTAACCTAACGTCATAGTTTACTTTCAACTCTTAGCAAAGGCTGAAAGCACGGTGCAAGCGCCTGGATCCAAACGACGGGAAGATCTTGTCCGCTTCGAGAATGTCGGTCTGCGTTACGGCATGGGACCCGAAATTCTCAAGGATATCTCCTTCTCAATCGCACCAAGCTCGTTCCAGTTCGTTACAGGACCTTCTGGAACGGGCAAAACAACACTGTTGCGCTTGATCCTTCTGTCACTCAAGCCTACGCGCGGGCTCATCTCCCTATTTGGTCAGGATGTCACCCAGTTGAGCGCGCCGACTCTCACAAAGTTTCGTCGACGTATGGGCGTGGTATTCCAGGACTTTCGTTTACTTGATCACCTTACCACCTACGAGAACGTTGCATTGCCACTTCGCGTTCAGGGGCGATCGGAGTCAGGCTACAAGAAGGAAGTCGTTGAGCTGCTTCAATGGATAGGCCTTGGCGACCGAATTCTATCTTTCCCGTCCACAATGTCGGGAGGAGAAAAACAACGGGCGGCAATTGCCCGGGCGCTCGTCGTTCAACCTGATATTCTATTGGCAGACGAGCCTACCGGAAACCTCGATGGTGTCCTTGCGCGGCGCTTGCTACGCCTCTTTGCCGAGTTAAATCGCTCGGGCACGGCGATTGTCATTGCAACTCACGATCTCGCACTGATGGATCAATTCGACGGTGTTCGACGCATGGTTCTTGGTGGCAACAGGTTGCATATCGATGAATAGAGGTCTCCTTGATCGCTTCCTGATCGGCGTACTAAAGCGCTTCTTTGATTTGCGCGGTGTTTTCCGCTCGAAAAAAAGGCAACAGGCCTTGATCCCTCATGCTTCCGCATCGGGCGGTTCACTAGCGGCCGTGATTGCGATTATGGCTTTTCTTGCAAGTCTGACGGCAAGCGTCGCCCTGCGTGTTTCAAATGCATCCGAGGGTTGGCAATCATCAGTGTCGCACGAAATCACCATTCAGATCAGGCCAACACTCGGGACCCCGATTGATCCGGAAATGAAAAAAGCAGCCATTATTCTCAGCGAAACACCCGGCCTGAAGAACACCTATGTCTACTCGAAGACTGAATCAGAAAAGCTTCTGGAACCTTGGCTAGGAAACGGCCTCGATTTTGATCAACTACCAGTTCCGCGGATGATCACGGCACAAATTGACAAAAAATCACCACCGGATCTAGAGGCATTACGTGTGGCTCTGAGCGAAAATGTAAAAGGGGCAAGCCTCGATGATCACCGCGCATGGACCCAGCGTCTGTCCGTTGTTGGCCGCACGCTTGTCTTGGCGACATTGGCCACGCTCGGGCTTGTCATTGCAGCAGCGGGTTTTGCTATCGCCTTTGCAACTCGCGGCGCGATGATCAGTAATCGCGAAATTATCGAGGTTTTGCATTTTGTGGGTGCCAGCGAAAGCTACATTGCCCGCCAGTTTCAAATTCATTTCCTGTGGATAGGCATTAAAGGCGGCATCATCGGGGGCAGTGCCGCAATCACACTCTTTCTCGCGCTGCACATCGCGGCAAGGCACTGGGCATCCTCGCCAAATGGGGCCGAGATGATCGCCCTTTTTGGTACGTTCTCACTCAGCTTGAATGCGATTATTGCCGTCATGGCAATCGCGCTGCTAATGGCCTTGGTCACAGCATTCGTCTCTCGTGTAACCGCAAATCGAACCATTCGTGGATTGGACTGAACCCCTTTCTCCCCGCTGGCACTTGCCAGTCATCCCCCGATGAGTCATGCGATAGGATATGGCTCCGTATCCCTCATGAGATGATAATGTCTTTACGTTCGCCCCTTTTCATGATCACCTTCTATGTCAGCCTGTTGGTTTGGGTGATAGCAGGTCTTCCCGTCCTTATCCTGCCACGCATCTGCATGATCTTTTTCGCGCGTTACTGGAGCCTCTATTTCCTTTGGCTGTGTCGCGTCGTGGGCGGTTTGGACGTTGAAATCCGCGGCCGCGAGAATATCCCCGCGGGGCCGCTACTGGTTGCATCTAAACACCAGTCCGTTTGGGAAACATTCGCACTCCTGAGTATCTTTAGCGATCCTTGCTTTATTCTCAAACGCGAACTCACCTTCATCCCGTTTTTCGGTTGGTACTTGTTCAAACTGCGGAATGTTCCGATTGACCGGAAGGCGGGTTCGCGGGCCCTCGTCAAAATTATACGTGCTGCCCACAAGGAGATCCGTGTCGGTCGTGGACGCCAAATCCTCTTTTTCCCCGAAGGCACGCGCCGCCCGCCAGGCGCTCCGCCGGAATACCGCCATGGCATTGCCCAAGTGTATTCGGGGCTTGATGTTCCATGCCTGCCAATCGGATTGAATGCTGGCCTGTATTGGCCGCGACGCTCCCTGAAACTCCGAACAGGCAAGGTCATCGTTGAAATCCTGCCCCCGATCCCTCCAGGGCTTGATCGTGCGGTCTTTTTCGCGCGAATGCAGGACGAAATAGAGCAATCCTCGAACCGCCTGCTCGCCGAAGGCCGCGCTGCTCTGGACGAAACAACCCGCCCTCGCTGAGCTCACCAGCAGGATCAAACCGGATCCAGAACCCGCGCCTCGTCAGGGAGCATAATCGGAATTCCATCGCGGATCGGAAAAGCCAGCCGCGCCTGTCGGCTTATCAATTCCTGCTTTTCTGGATCATACTCAAGGACACCCTTGGTCAGCGGGCAAACCAGAATATCCAGCAGTTTACGGTCAATCCGGTGACCATTTCCCGAAGATATCTCGGCCTCGTCAATCATTGGATCGTCCTATTGTAACGGTGCATCAGAGCCGTCATCCCGCCTCGCCAGCTCGATCTCGGTGATCGCCACCAACAGGTCAGCCCGGGTCTTCAAATCTTCCGCCTCAAGCAAAGCCTGCTTCTCGCGCGGCCCGAAAGGCGCCATCATCGAGAGCGCATTGATCAATGCCTCGTTAGGTGCGGCATTGATCCCTTTCCAGTCAATCGACAGGTCATTGACCTCGACAAAATCCTTCAGCGTCCGGATCACAGCCGCCCTGTCCACAGCATCCTCCCCCGCCCGCGCCTCGAAATCGGTCATAAACGGTTCAAATGTCACCCGACATTGCCGGTAAGGTGTCAGCACATCCATTTCTTCGACAATCTTGAACCGCGAAACACCGGTCAATGACACGAGATACCTGTTATCCCCCGTCTCAGCGAATTGCGTAATCCGTCCGAGGCAACCAACCCGACATAAATCAGTGCCGTTCTGCCGGACGCCATCATCGAAAATCGGTTGAACCATGCCGATGACACGGGAACTTCTGAGCGCATCATCGATCATCGCTAGATAGCGCGGTTCGAAAATATTCAACGGCATTTGGCCACGCGGCAACAGCAATGCCCCGGGTAACGGAAACACCGGTATCGCCTCAGGTAGATCAGAAGGTCCCCGATAGGTGACGTTCATGTCAGAAACTCCACTTTCGGTTGCACATTGGTTGTGGAACTAACGGAACAACACCGCCGATAGTTTCCTGCGACCCGCCTTCGTATTCTCGTCCATCGCGCCCCAGACGTCGAAAAACATCACCAATTGCTTGCGCGCGCCATCATCTTGCCACGTCCGATCCCGCTTGATGATATCAATCAGATGGTCCGTTGCCGCCTCCCGCTCGCCTGCCGCGGCAAGCCCAAGCGCCAGATCGAACCGCGCCTGATAATCAGCCGGATTGGCCGCAACAAGCGCCTGCAACGCACCAAGATCACCCAGAGAAGCCGCCTGCTCCGCTATATCGAGCGCATTTTTCACCGCCAGAATAACCGGGTCGGAATCCTTGCCTTCCGGCACAGCCCCGAGAAACTCTTTCGTAGCCTCGAAATTCCCCTGCTCGAGATTGATCTTCGCCATGCCGGCAAGTGCAGCGAGATTGCCAGGGTCCTGCACAAGAACAGCTGAGTAAACATCCGCCGCCCCTGCCAAGTCGCCCTCCTCAAGCAACGCCGCCGCATCGACGATCATGGCATCAATGCCGCTCTCCTCAAGCGGGCCGACAAGACGCTCGATAAAACCCGTAATCTGGCTCTCCGGTAGCGCACCGACAAATCCGTCGACCGGCTGTCCTTTCTGGAATGCAATCACCGCCGGAATCGACTGGATCCCCAATTGCCCGGCAATCTGCGGATGGTCGTCAATATTCATTTTGACAAGCGCGACCTTCCCGCCAGCCGCCGCAACGGCTTTCTCGATAATCGGCGTCAATTGCTTGCAAGGGCCGCACCATGGCGCCCAGAAATCAACCAGAACAGGGCGCGTCATTGACTCGGCAATCACATCCTGCCTGAACGTTGCGGCCGTCGTATCTCGTGAACCGGAGGCCTCGGCCCCGCCCGAACCATTCAGCGACATCTTGATCCTCTCCTTGCCGGTTCAACCCGGCACTGTTTACGCGAACACTCAATCTATACCCTAACAGATAAGGTTGCATGACGGTTCCGACAATCCCTCTCGGGAAAAGACTCCACCGCCAAAACCTTAAACCGCATCCTCGGGTACAGCGCCTACCTGCGCTATCAACGGTTCATGCCCTGTCTCGGCCAGAAACCGGATCAGATCGGTACGCTGGATCCCCGTTGTCATCGTATTCACGAGCGGGTGCGCATTGATCCGCTCATGCGCCATTAGCCGCTCGTCCAGCACCACCTTCACGCGCTTCTCACGATCATTGATCACCGCGAGCGGCGTTACCGATCCCGGCTCGACGCCCAGAACCTCGCCCAATACCTCCGCCGAGCAAAACGTCACCCGCCCCTGCCCGCCAATCACCTCATGGATCGTTTTCAGATTAATCTGCGTATTCTCGATTGCGGAAATCAGAAACAACGAGCCCTTCTTGTCCTTGATGAACAGGTTCTTGATGTGGGCGCCGGGTATTTCCCCGCGCAACCGCTTGGAATCCTCTACCGTGAACATCGGTGGATGCTCGAGCGTATCGGTCTTGATGGCAAGCGTTGCCAGATAATCAAAAAGCTCGGTAGGGGTCACGCGCATCGGAAAATCTCTTGAAATGTGTTCCGCAGGAGGGACAAACGCAGGTCGGGCACGTGAAGCGCCCGTTTCTGCATCCGCTTCTAGCCTTGCCGCGCGCGTGTCGCAAGCCGACGCTCGCCAAATCATGGCCCGCCCGTGACAAAACGCTGAAGCACACGCTCAAAGAGTGTTGCATCCCGCCCCGACTTGAGGCATATAACCCGCACGGACGGCGTCATCGTCGTTTGACGGAAACGGATGCGGGTGTAGCTCAGGGGTAGAGCACAACCTTGCCAAGGTTGGGGTCGAGGGTTCAAATCCCTTCGCCCGCTCCAATTCCCTCAAATATTTAATCCAAAAATCACAAGCCCTTCGGGGCTTTTGTGTTTTTTAAATCCCGTGTTATTTTCAAACGCTCGAGCGCGCCGGATCTATAGGGGATCGCGCGGCTTGATGAATCGCATGCCGTCGCAGAAAGCGGCCAAACCGAAAGGCTGATCGCCTTGAAAAAACCAACCCGGATTGATCTGGAAGCCGCCCTGCGCTCCGCCGCCGCTGGCAAGAGCCCTGTGCCCGCAAAGCGCCCCGCAGTGCCGCGTGACGAAGGCGTCACCCTCGAAAAACTCGCAATGGCCTTCAGCAAAGCCAAAACAAAAAAACCTCTCCAATAACAAGATCGCCTGTCGCCAATAGCTTGAAATCCGCTGTTTCATACATAACTGAGGCTTGATCGGACCGGGCCCCTCTGGTGTGCCGCACATTCATGCGTCATGCGATGTCGGACCGCATCAGTTACGTCGCAGTGCGACCGGCTGAGCCGATTCCCACCGTTCTCCTGCGACACATTTTGAACCTGAGAACGGAGAACTGATCATGCCCCATCCCCACAAATCCATGTCGTGCCCGGTTTGCGACGTTGCTCTCACCATGAGTGAGAGGCAAGGCATCGAAATCGATTATTGCCCGCAATGCCGCGGAATCTGGCTGGACCGCGGCGAACTCGACAAAATCATCGAGCGCAGCACCAAGGAAATGGCGCCGCAACATCACGCCGCCCCCGCAGCGCCCTCCTATGCCCCGCCGTCCTATCCGCAGCAGAACTATGGGCAACCAAATTACAGCAGCAAGAGCCATAAGCGGCCTAAATCATTTCTGGAAGAGCTGTTCGATTAAACATCGCGCAACAGGAAACCCGTCACGCGCCGCAAAGGGTTCGGGTGATCCTTGCGGCGCTTGATTTAAATTATTTGACTAAACGTAATAAAATTACTTAAAATATCGGATCTGTGAACTTTTTTGGCTCAGTTTCAGCTTGGAAAGTAACAACTTAATTATATCGAATTTTTTAGATGAAATTGACATGTCAACAAATATCGTTAGCCGCCCTTGCGCTGTTTGCAAGAAAAATACTCCACAAATTGCACCAAAAACATCCCATGTTTTACACTTGATATTATCGATCATAACCTCAGGTTTATGGATAATGGTTTGGATATTTCTCGTATTGAGAAACTCGTGGTCATTTACGACATGCAGTAATTGTGGAACTCAAACTACAATTTTTGGCAACACCGTCACCCCACTTAGAAAATGGATCATTCCAATCTCAGTGGTATTTCCTATATTTTTACTGATAATCTATAACTTAATAAACAGTATGGTGTTATACTAGAGAAATAGAGCAATCCTTCATTGATATTAATTTTGCTGGTTTCTGATAAATTTTTCGATCAATTCATCTGAATTTACGGAAGTTGCCAAAAAGGCTTGCCTCTCACCCCAATATCTCCTGCGCAAGCGCCACATCGTCCTCGCGCGGCAGATAGAATTTTACCTTGATATCCCGGTTCCAGGTCAGCTCCCAACTATGGTTCTTGATCTGAACACCCTTCGCGGACAAAAGCCGGGCGCAATCGTCGCCCATTTTACGGGCCACGAGATCGGTAAAATCCATACCGGTCGCGTCATAGCCGTTGGCGGCGAGGGCATCGGTCAGCCGTTTGATCTCCCGCGTGAAGACGGGTTCAGGGATAAGATGCGTGTAAGGCGTAATCTTGGACATTATAACTTTCCGCTGGAGGTACTGCGTTTCGGCATCCCATCATGCCGATAAAACCGGATCAAATCTTTTACCGAACGTGTCACGCCCACGCCATGAACGCCGCCAGCATCGGATCGGTCCGGAAATCCGATCCGCGCAAGGGTCGCGCAAGCGAGAGGCCGGCCAGCGTTCTCACCCGGGAGAGCGCGACATAGACTTGACCGGGCGCAAAAGCCCCCGCGCCAAAATCCACCCGCACATCATCCAGCGTCAGGCCCTGCGCCTTGTGGATGGTAATCGCCCAGGCAGGGATCAACGGCACCTGTTGGAACGCACCCACCACTTCATTCTCGATCTTCTGGCTTGCATCGCTCCACACCTGCCTGATCTTTTCCCATTTTGCCGGCTCGACATGATGTTCTTCGCGGGAATGATCAAAACGGACAAAAACCTCGTCCTCCTTGATCCGTGTTACCGTTCCCAGCGAACCGTTGATCCAGCGCCGGTTCGTGTCGTTCCGCGTCGCCATCACGCGGGCACCGACTTTGAGCTCAAGCCGCTCGGGCACGGGCGCCGGATCGCGCCCTGACTCGAACTTGCCCTTCACGACAGCCTCGAAGACCGACGCCTCACCGCGGAGTGCCGCCAGCCCTTCCCGATTATAACGCTCGGCCGCTGCAAGCGTTGCCGTCAACAGCAAGGGTGCTGCCGAGTCGCGATGCGGGCGGAAACACCGCGCATTGAACACCTCCACCGCATGTTCCACATCATCCCCTGCCCTCACCTTGCCGAGCAGATCGATGAATTCCTGTTCGTCCTGCCGGTAGACGTGATCGAGCGAGATTTTTGTTACCGGCGCATGGCGCAAGGCGCGCGCGCTGAACGCATAGGGCGTGCGATATCCCATCTGCTCCAGAATTTCCCGGTCGCCATCGCGAACAACGGGCGGCAATTGCAGAAAATCGCCCACCATCACGATCTGCACCCCGCCAAAGGGGCGGTCATCGCTGCGGATTTCCCTGAGCCGCGCATCAATCGCGTCCATCACATCGACGCGCACCATCGAAATCTCGTCAATCACGAGGCGCGTCATCCGCCGGTAGAGCGGGCCGAAATGCCGCCCCGGCGCCATCTCGTCAGGATTCAAAATCACGGGCGGAAACTGGAAGAACGAGTGGATTGTCTGCGCGCCGGCATTCAGCGCCGCCACGCCCGTTGGCGCGACAATCGCCTGAGTATCGCCGCCCGGCCTGTTGCGCAGATAGCGGATCAAGGTTGTTTTGCCTGTCCCTGCCCGCCCGAGAATGAGCACCGCTGGCGCGCCGTCATCAATCGCCTCGAGCGCTTCCGCGACACCCGGCAACGCCTCATACGCCTCGTCTGCAACAAACTGGACCGGCGGCACGGGCCGTCGCGGCATGATTTTGCTTGGTGCCTCATCCGTCGGCTTACCCCGTGCAGCGGGCGGCTTGCGAGCGAACCCGCCGCGTCCCCACGCCCGTGTCGGGGTATCAAAACGACCGCCCCCGTCATTTCCACCGGATGCAAAATCGGCATGCGCCCTGAGCGCCGCAATGATCAGCCGGGCGTCATCCTTCTGCTTCTCCCCGCCCTCGGCCAGAATCCGCTCGCAGTTCAGCCGCAACTGCTCCCGTTCGATGGTCCCCATAAAGGGAACCTGCTTCAGAATTTTCATCGTCACGGCATCATACTCCGGCCCGCGCAAAGTCTAGCGGATCGCGCCGTGATTTGGACAGCGAAACATGCTATTGATCAATGGAGACACAAATGTGTATAACCACAAAACCACAATACGAGTAGTCTTGAAGGACTTCTTGGTCAGGAACTTCCGAATGAGCCGTTTATCGATCGACGTTACCGATCAGCAGCATCAAAGCCTTAAGGTTCTTGCTGCTCTTCAGGGAAAAACAATCAAGGAATACGCCATTGAGAGGCTTTTCCCCTCGGAATCAGAGGAACAAACTGCGTTAAATGAACTGAAGTCGCTGCTTGCTGTCCGGATCGCCGAGGTGGACAAGAATGATGTTGATACGCGGAGTATCACCGAGATTGCAGAGACGACCCTCAATCCCAGATAACGCAAATGCCTCGAAATTATGTGCTCACTAAGGGTGCGGTCGGTGATTTGAAGGAAATTGTTCGGTACACCAACGAACAATGGGGCGAAGGTCAATGCCGCCTTTACATTTGTCAGCTTGAAGAAGCCGCTTCCGCGCTCGCGAAAGGTGAGGGTATTTTCAAAGACATGAGCGCACTTCATCCGCATATGCGAATGATAAAAAGTGGCGCTCATTACATTTTCTGCTTGAACCGCCCTGATACAATTCCCGCCGTGTTGGCAATTTTTCACGAGCGCATGGACATCATGGCACGGCTCAAGAACCGGCTGACATGAAACCGAAAGTCCACTCCCATTTTCTGAATAGCGGTAATCTCTCGGGTTGGTTGGATTCAATTCAGTTGTTTTCCTTACTCTGTTCGATAAAACGTGATGTGTCAGCACCCCGCCTCCCGAATGAATCTGGCTTTGAACGCTGCGCCAAACCTTGACTCATGCCCCGCTTTTCCCCTAGTACATCCTTTATTCATCGACGGTTACGTCCTTGAGCCACCGCCCGGTCCTTGAGAGTCCGGAGGTCCACGCCCGACAGCGCGATGCGCCCTCGGGCGCGTTTGGCTTTGGGACGTAGGGTGTCGGCTCATCATAGCGGGCAGTTTACGCCCGCCAACGCAGGACGGTCATGTTCGAGAGTCTTTCCGAAAAGCTCTCCGGTATCCTCTCCACGCTCACGCGCCGCGGCGCGCTGACCGAGGCGGATGTCGATGCTGCATTGCGCGAGGTCCGTCGTGCCCTGATCGAGGCGGACGTTGCGCTCGATGTCGTCCGCTCGTTCACCGACAAGGTGCGCGCCCGCGCCGTCGGTGCCGAAGTTGTCAAATCCGTTACTCCCGGCCAGATGGTCATCAAGATCGTCAATGACGTTCTGGTCGATACACTCGGCTCGGACACTGCGACCATTGATCTCGAAGCGGTCCCCCCCGTCCCGATCCTGATGGTCGGTCTGCAGGGTTCGGGCAAAACCACGTCTACCGCGAAAATCGCCAAGCGCCTCACCGAGAAGATGAAGCGCAAAGTGCTGATGGCCTCGCTCGATACCCGGCGCCCCGCAGCGATGGAACAGCTTGCCAGCCTCGGCAAACAGCTCTCGATCGATGTTCTGCCGATTGTCGCCGGCCAGTCGCCGGTCCAGATCGCCCGCCGCGCCATGGAGGCCGGCCGTCTGGGCGGCTTCGATGTTGTCATGCTCGACACGGCCGGTCGCACGACGCTTGACGAAGCCCTGATGATCGAAGTGGCCGAGGTCAAGGCCGCCGTCAATCCGCACGAGGTTCTGCTCGTTGCTGATGCCCTCACCGGTCAGGACGCGGTCAACACCGCTCGCGCCTTTGAAGATCGCGTTGGCCTCACCGGCATTGTTCTCACCCGTGTCGACGGCGATGGCCGTGGCGGCGCCGCGCTCTCGATGCGCGCTGTTACTGGCAAGCCGATCAAGCTCGTCGGCACCGGCGAGAAAATGGATGCGCTCGAGGAGTTCCACCCCTCCCGCATCGCCAATCGCATTCTCGGCATGGGCGACATTGTCTCCCTCGTTGAAAAGGCCGTCGAGAACATCGATCAGGCCGAGGCCCTGCGCACCGCGGAGAAGATGCGGAAAGGCACCTTCGACCTCAATGATCTGCGCGATCAATTGCGCCAGATCGAGCGGCTTGGTGGCGTTGGCGGCCTGATGGGCATGATCCCCGGCATCGCCAAGATGAAAGATCAGATTTCCGCCGCCCATCTTGATGGCAAAGTCGTCAAGCATCAGGTCGCGATTATCAACTCGATGACCCCTTCCGAGCGTCGTAATCCGGATATCCTCAAGGCTTCGCGGAAGAAGCGGATTGCGTCCGGAGCGGGTGCAAAGGTTGAGGAGATCAACCGTCTGCTAAAACAGCATCGCCAGATGGCCGACATGATGAAATCCATGGGCAAGGGCGGCAAGCGTGGCCCGATGGCCGGCTTCGCCAACATGTTCGGATTGGGTGGAAATATGCCGGGTATGCCCGGTTCGCCACCGGAATTGGACACACCCAGTTCAACGCGGAACAATACCATACCTAACCTTGGAAATTTTCCTGGAAAAGCACCGGAAATTTCCAATCCCTCATTCCAACAAATCTCCAACAAAATTCCCCCGAAACTCCCCGGTTTAGGTTCCGTCCTGCCGGGTCTCGGTGGATTTAATCCCTTCGCCGGAAAGAAAAAATAACCCCTTCCACTCAACTTCTCATATAAAACCAAAAGGAAAAGTATAATGCCTCTTAAAATCAGATTAGCCCGCGGTGGCGCAAAGAAACGCCCTCACTATTCGATCGTAGTTGCTGACTCGCGCTACCCGCGTGATGGCCGCTTTATCGAGAAGCTCGGCACATTCGACCCGATGAAGCCGAAGGACTCGGCCGAACGCGTGAAATTGGACGTTGATAGCGCCAAGGCATGGCTTGCGAAGGGTGCCCAGCCGACCGACCGCGTCGAGCGCTTCCTTGAAGCCGTTGGCCTCTGGACCCGCAAGGCACGCAACAATCCCGAGAAGTCCAAGCCGAAGAAGAAGGCTCAGGAGCGTCTTGATGCCGCCGCCGCCGAAGTGACAAAGGCTGCGGAAGCTGCTGCTGCCGCCGTTGCAGCCGCTGCTGCAGCTGCTGCTGCACCACCGGTTGAGGCTCCAGTCGAAGCACCTGTTGAGGCACCTGTTGAGGCTCCTGCCGAAGCAGCTGCAGAGCCTGCTGCCGACGCTCCGGCAGAATAAGGATAGATATCGATGCGCCGCCCTCCGAGCCCCATTCAGGACAAAAAGGGCGGCGCTTCCCATCAGCTGGTTGAGGTCGGCATTTTTGGTGCGCCTCATGGTGTGCGCGGTGAACTTCGCTTGAAGTCGTTCACGGCTTATCCGGCAACGATTGCGGACTATGCGCCGCTGACATCGGAAGACGGTAAAAGATCTTTCAAAATCAAATCTCTCCGTCCAATCAAAGGCGATATGCTGGTGGTCTCGATTGAGGGCATCGCAGATCGTGATGCGGCGGAAACGCTCACGAATCTCCGCCTGTTTGTCCCCCGTGACCAACTCCCGCCTCCTGACGAGGAAGAGTATTATCACGCTGATCTCATCGGCCTGAAGGTCGAAAATGCAAATGGACTAGCAATCGGTTATGTCACGGCAGTTCATGATTTCGGCGCAGGCGACATTCTCGATATCACGCTTGATCGTGGCGGCCCTTCGGTCCTCTTGCCTTTTACAAAAGCCGCCGTGCCGGAGATCAACCTTCAGGAAGGCCGCTTGATTGCCGTCATCCCTGAAGAAAATGACGACAAAGCCGCCGATGCGCCGGATCATGCCGATCAATGACACAGTTTCAGGTTGATATACTGACGCTTTTTCCTGACATGTTTCCCGGAACACTCGGATTTTCTCTGGCGGGCGACGCACTCCTCAAAAACATTTGGTCGCTTAAGGTACACGATATTCGTGAGCATGGTATCGGCAAGCACCGGACGGTGGATGATAGCCCCGCTGGCGGTGGGGCTGGTATGGTTCTCCGAGCCGATGTGCTGGCCGCTGCCATTGATCATGCGATCATGCCGGATGATCCCCGCCCGCGCCTGCTGATGAGCCCGCGCGGCACGCCATTGACCCAGATGCGCGTTCGTGAACTGGCCTCCGGCCCGGGTGCGATCATTCTGTGCGGGCGTTTTGAAGCGGTTGACGAGCGGCTGATAAGTGCCAGAAATTTCGAGGAAATTTCTGTCGGCGATTATATTTTGTCGGGCGGAGAACCGGCTTCTATTGTTCTGCTCGACGCCTGCATCCGGCTACTGCCCGGTGTCATGGGCAAGGAAAGCTCCGGCGAGGATGAAAGTTTCGAAGGGGGGCTGCTTGAATACCCCCATTATACGCGCCCCCGCGAATGGGAGGGCCGCAACATTCCGGATATTCTTCTCTCCGGCGATCACAAAAAAATCGTCGAATGGCGCCGCGCCGAGAGCGAGCGATTGACGGCAGAGCGCCGACCGGATTTGTTGAAGAAAGCGAAGGGCGAGTAGCGGGTAGCGGGTAGCGAATTGGGAATAGCGAATGGCGAATTGGGAATAGGGCGCGCCCCTATTCGCTACTCGCTATTCGCTATTCACTCCAATTCTACTTCGCCAATCCCTTGGCCTGCAACGCAAGCTTGATCTCATCCAGCACTGCGGGGTCATCAATCGTCGGCGGCAATGTCCACGCATCCCCGTCCGCGATCTTCTTCATTGTCCCGCGCAGGATTTTTCCTGACCTCGTCTTTGGTAACTTATTGACGATAATGGCAATTTTGAACGCGGCTACCGGCCCTATTTCCTGCCGGACGCGTTCCACCAATTCCTTTTCAATCTGGGCAATCGGTGTGCTGACGCCCGCCTTCAGAACCGCAAATCCGCAGGGTTGTTCGCCTTTCAGCGCGTCCTTGATGCCGACAACCGCGCATTCGGCGACGGCGGAATGGCCGGAGAGAACCTCCTCCATGGCGCCCGTCGAAAGCCTGTGTCCGGCAACATTGATGATATCATCGGTACGACCCATGATGAATAAATAGCCATCCTCATCAATATATCCGGCATCGGATGTCGAATAATAACCGGGATAGGTCGTTAAATAGCTCTCCACAAATCTTTGTTCTGCTTCCCACAAGGTCGGGAGGCAGCTCGGTGGCAGCGGCAATTTGATGACAATCGATCCCATCTTACCTGTTGGCACCGGATTTCCAGCTTCATCCACTATTCTGACATCGTAACCGGGCATTGCGACGGTCGGCGAGCCATGTTTAACCGGCAATTGCCCCATACCAAAGGGATTTCCGGCAATAGCCCACCCGGTTTCAGTCTGCCACCAATGATCAATGACAGGAACGCCCAGCATCTGCTCGGCCCATCGTACCGTATCGGGATCCGCCCGCTCCCCTGCGAGAAATAGAGCCGTAAAGTTTGTTAAATCATATTTTTTGAGCTCCAAACCCTCGGGATCTTCTTTTCGGATCGCTCGAAAGGCGGTTGGAGCAGTGAATAATGCTTTCACTCCATGTTCGGAAATAACCCGCCAGAACGCTCCGGCATTGGGCGTTCCGACCGGCTTGCCTTCATAGAGTATGGTCGTCGCCCCGATGATCAGCGGTGCATAGACAATGTAGGAATGCCCAACGACCCAGCCGACATCCGACGCCGACCAGAACACGTCGCCGGGCTTGATGCCGTAAATTGCGCCCATCGTCCAAGCCATCGCAACGAGATGTCCGCCATTGTCACGGACGACGCCTTTCGGCTTTCCCGTTGTCCCAGACGTGTAGAGGATATAGAGCGGATCAGTGGCCGATATTTCGGCGCAAGGAACTGATTTATTTGAGTCTTTCGCCTTCCCGACGAGGCTGGCCCAATCATGGTCTCGTCCCTGAACAAGCGAGGCAGGATGTTCTTTTCTTTGGAAAACGATGACATTTTCCGGCTTGTGGGAAGCGATCTCGATGGCCTCGTCAATCATGGGTTTATAGGCGACAAGCCGGTTCGGCTCGATCCCGCACGATCCGGCCAGAATGACCTTGGGCCGGGAATCGTCAATCCGGGTCGCCAGTTCACGCGCGGCAAATCCGCCAAAAACGACCGAATGGATGGCCCCGATCCGTGCGCAGGCCATCATGGCAAAAACAGTTTCGGGGATCATGGGCATATAAATAATGACCCGATCACCTTTCTGGACGCCAAATTCCAAAAGCACAAAGGCAAGTGCCTCGACCTCGGTGAGTAATTCGCGATAGGTGATCGAACGTTTTGATCCGCTCACCGGGCTATCATAGATAATGGCAACCCGCTCAGGCGCAGTTTTAGCGTGACGATCAACGGCATTATAACAGGTGTTGACGACACCATCGGGAAACCAGCGACCGTAAACCCCTAAATTCGGATCAAAAATCGTTTTTGGAAAATCGACCCAATCGATGGTTTGTGCGGCCTCGGCCCAAAATTGTTCGGGTTCTGACAGTGAAAAACCATGTAACTTGCTAAATTTTAGAGCGTTCGTCATCAATAGCTTCCTAATCATTCGTCGTCGGGGTGATCCTTACACTCGATGCCATCCGTTGCAACACGCTTTGCAGTGGAGCATTGCAAAGCGGGGGGTTGCGGAAATCCAGAGATCAAGTCACGTTCTGCGACTGTTAAATTACCCAGGCGTGCGCTTTAATGATGACCTTTATCACTGACCCGTGGTTCTATGCGGCGGCAATTCCGGCAGTTATCCTCATGGGGCTTGCTAAAGGCGGATTTGCCGGCTTGGGATTATTGTCGATTCCCCTGATGGCGCTGGTGGTGTCGCCTGTGAAAGCTGCAGCTTTGATGCTCCCGATCTTGATTGTTCAGGATATGGTCAGCACCTATGCCTATCGCCGCGATTTCGATATGCGGAACCTGACAATTCTTTTACCGGGCTGTCTCATCGGTGTGTTTTTAGGATGGCTGATGGCGGCTCACGTGTCTGACGATCTTGTCAAACTCGGTGTCGGGCTGATCTCGATTGGCTTTGTCATTCTCTATTGGAATAAGCGGGAAATTATCGGAGATCCGGTTAAGCGCGGCGTTCCTCTTGGCGTTTTCTGGGGAGCGATTGCCGGGTTTACGAGCTTTGTCGCTCACGCGGGCGGCCCGCCCTTCCAAGTTTATGTGATGCCGCAACGTCTGCCGCCACAGACTTATGTGGGTACGTCGACGTGGTTTTTCACAATTACGAACCTTATCAAAGTTGTTCCGTATTTTTTACTGGGCCAGTTTTCGACGGAAAATTTAGGCACTTCGACGGCACTGTTTCCTGTCGCGCTTCTCTCGACTTTGGCAGGCGTGTGGCTTGTTCGGCGGATTGATGCTGCGCGCTTCTATACGATCATCTACGCACTGACATTCTTGATCGGCGTGAAACTGGTATTGGATACTGTAACGCCACTGTTTTGAGGATCGGATCAATCAGTACTGGTAAAAGCAACATAAAGAGCCTAATTAAGGACTGCGGGGCTGCGGGATTCGTGAGAACAAATGTATTCTCGGGGCCTTATCGACCCAACGGGAGCTGTTCCTGTCTTCGTCCGTGGACTTAGGCACACGGTGCCCACCTATTTATGTAGGTTCTCGGGATCGATCGTTCCACGGTCATTGTGGCTCCGCACCTCTTTGAGCACTATTCGGAATGATATCAAAAGCTTCCCTTCGCGCCGACATACTGCAAAAGCGCGCCTTGATTTCAGCGAGCGACCACACGGCTTTTTCGCGCGCTGTTGGAGCATCGATTATCGGGCTTGAGGCCATCATACCTGCCGGTCCAGTGGGCGGATTTTGGCCGATCCGGAATGAAATCGATCCTCGACCAGCCTTACGATTACTTTCGGAACGCGGATTTTTACTCGGTCTGCCCATTATGACGCCGGACGGGCTGATTTTTAGGTCATATATGCCGGATGACGCGCTGGAAGTGCGGAAATTTGGAGTTAGCGAGCCGTTTGATGACAAGCCTGAAGTCAATCCGGTTACTCTGCTCGTCCCTTTAGCCGTGTTTGATCGTCGGTGTCATCGCATCGGCTACGGTGCCGGATATTACGACCGCACCATCTCGCGTCTGGAAAAACTTGGCCGACTGCTCACTATCGGCATCGCTTTTTCAATCCAAGAAGTCGACCAGGTTCCGGATGAGCCGCATGATCGCGCGCTTGATATGATTGTCACCGAACGAGAGATTATAACGCGATCAAATCATTGACTATTCTGTTGTTGACAGCGCCAACGTGGATAGGCTGACCCCGAACACAATGGAGAGCAGTGTCAGGCCTCCGAGGATCGCAAAGTGGGACGCGAAATGAGCCACGCCGAGCGGAGAGGATTCCGTGGCGAGGACGCCGAAAATCAAAATCGGGATCATCAGCGGTAGAACGAGCACTGAAAGTATCAACCCGCCTCGCCGCAAGCTCGCCGTGAGCGCGGCGCCAATAGCGCCGATAAACGTCAATGCCGGTGTCCCGACCAATAGGGTAAGAAAGACTGTGCCTGTCGAATTTCCATCGAGGGACAAGAGCAGGCCAAGAAAGGGCGCGAAAATTGTCAGCGGGAGGCCTGTCGTCATCCAATGCGCGACACATTTTCCAAAAACGACCCAAACGAAGGGCAATTGGGACATTTTCAAGAGATCAAGTGAACCATCCTCCTCATCCGCCTGAAACAGGCGATCAAGCCCGATCAGAGTGGAAAGCACCGAGGCAATCCAAAGGATCGCAGGGCCAATCTTTGCCAAAAGTGCGAGATCCGGCCCGATCGCGAAGGGAATAATTGTCACAAGGGTTAGAAAAAAGACGATTCCAGCGGAAAAACCGCCGCCGATACGGGCCGAGAGCCTGATTTCCCGCAAAAGCAGCGCGATGAACATGCCGGTCATGAGAGAGACCCGAGCGACAAGGTTTGATGGGGAATCGAGATTGGTTCGTGCGTTGCGATGACGACGATGCCGCCTTCTGAAAGATGCTCCGTCACGATGTTTTCGAACATCGCTTTCGCTGATGAATCCAATGCCGTCATCGGTTCGTCCAAAAGCCAGATCGGACGATGCGAAACGAGTAAGCGGGCCAGAATCAACCTACGCCTTTGGCCGGCGGAGAGATAAGAACAGGGAAGCAGGCTAACATGGGAAAGGCCCACGATTTCGAGCGCGTCTGGAATTGAAGCTTTTCCCTTGCCCAACAATATTTGCCAAAATTTCAACGTCTCGCTGACAGTGAGAGCGGCCTTCAAACCTTCTTTATGGCCAACAAAATGGAAATTTTCGACGTTACTTTCAGAAAATTCGGGGCCCGATAGAATGATATCTCCGGCATCGTTCTTTAAAAGTCCCGCCAATATTCGTAATAAACTTGTCTTTCCTGAGCCATTTCGGCCTTCAATGATCAACAAGCTGCCTGATTTAAGCGAAAAACCTATATTTTCAAAAATTTTTCTTCCCGCGCGACTACACCCCAGATTCTTTATCTCGACGTGAGGGATATCTGCTTCAGAGGCCATCATTGCGTTATCCTTCGAAAAATCCGGCACCCGCGACAATGGTTGATGTAGCGCAACGTTTTGAAATTATCTATAAATGAGTCGACGCCGTTGCATTGCTCGTAATCGATGCAGGGGGCCCGGGCACTCCCGGGGCGGCGGAGCGCAGAGGTGTTATCTGCTCGAGCCCAACCCCGATAGGAGATGATCATGCCATCATTAGATAGTTTCAATTGCCGCAAAAACCTGAAGGTCGGCAGCAAAACTTACGTATATTATTCGCTAAAAGCCGCCGAAAAGAACGGCTTGAAAGGGATATCGAAACTTCCTTTTTCGCTCAAAGTATTGCTCGAAAACCTACTTCGGTTTGAGGATGGCAAGACTGTAAAAAAATCCGATATTCAATCCACGGTTAAGTGGTTGAAATCGAAGGGTAAGGATCAGCTAGAAATCGCGTTCCGGCCTTCGCGGGTCCTGATGCAGGATTTCACGGGTGTTCCCGCCGTTGTTGACCTCGCCGCGATGCGCGATGCGATGAAGCAACTGGGGGGCGACCCAAAAAAGATCAATCCTTTGGTGCCGGTCGATCTTGTGATCGATCACTCGGTGATTGTGGACGCTTTTGGTTCGAACAAGGCGCTAAAACAGAATGTTGATCTCGAATATGATCGCAATGGCGAGCGTTATCGCTTCTTGAAATGGGGTCAACAAGCGTTCGAGAATTTTTCGGTCGTGCCTCCGGGCACCGGAATTTGCCATCAGGTCAATCTGGAATACCTGTCGCAAACGGTTTGGACCCGGAAAGAAAAAATCAAGAATTCAAAGGGCAAAACCGAAACGGTTGAAGTGGCCTATCCGGACACGTTGGTGGGTACAGACTCGCATACCACCATGGTCAACGGGCTTGCCGTACTCGGGTGGGGCGTTGGCGGGATCGAGGCTGAAGCTGCGATGCTCGGCCAGCCGCAATCCATGTTGTTGCCGGAGGTTATCGGCTTCAAACTCACGGGGAAACTCAAAGAGGGCATCACCGCGACTGACCTTGTGCTCACCGTGACACAAATGCTCCGGAAAAAGGGTGTGGTGAACAAGTTCGTTGAATTCTATGGCCCGGGCCTGAACGCGATGACGTTGGCGGATCGGGCGACAATCGCGAATATGGCGCCCGAATACGGCGCTACGTGCGGATTTTTCCCGATCGATACCGAAACCCTCGCGTATCTGACGATGACGAGCCGTTCAAAATCGCGGATCGAACTCGTCGAAAAATATGCGAAGGCCCAGGGGTTGATGCGGAGCAAATCGACGCCGGACCCCGAGTTTACCGATACGCTGGAGCTGGATCTTGGGTCGGTTTTGCCGTCGCTTGCCGGTCCAAAACGTCCGGAAGGGCGGGTTTCGTTGTCCGATGCGAAAGCCGGATTTCATGAGGCAATGAATTCGGAGTATAAGAAGGCCTCTGATTCAACGAAGCGATATCAAGTCGAGGGGAAAAACTTCGATATTGGCCATGGTGATGTTGTCATCGCGGCGATTACGTCGTGTACGAATACGTCGAACCCGTCAGTTCTGATTGGGGCAGGTCTTTTGGCTCGAAACGCTGTTGCAAAGGGCCTCACGGTGAAGCCATGGGTCAAAACGTCGTTGGCCCCCGGATCTCAGGTCGTTGCCGAGTATTTATCGAATGCGGGCTTGCAGAAAGAGCTGGATAAGCTCGGTTTCAATCTTGTTGGCTTCGGATGCACGACCTGCATCGGCAATTCGGGGCCTCTACCGAAAGAAATATCGAAAGCGATCAATGATAATGGCGTGGTTGCGGCGGCAGTTCTGTCGGGCAACCGCAATTTTGAAGGGCGCGTCTCACCCGATGTTCAAGCCAACTATCTGGCATCTCCGCCGCTTGTGGTTGCCTACGCTTTAGCCGGATCGATGCAGATTGATTTGACGAAAGAGCCGATTGGTAAAGACAAAGCGGGAAAACCAGTATTTCTGAAAGACATCTGGCCTTCGAACAAGGAAATACAGTCATTTATCGCCAAAAACGTCACAAAGAAGATCTTTAAGGAAAAATATGGCGATGTGTTCGCGGGTGATGCGCATTGGAAAAAAGTCAAAGTTCCAGAGGGGCAGACCTATCGTTGGGATGAAAAATCAACTTACGTTCAAAATCCTCCCTATTTCACGGGCATGACGAATACGGCCAAGGCCGTCACCGATATCAAGGGTGCGCGGATTCTCGGTCTTTTCGGCGATAAAATCACGACTGATCATATTTCGCCTGCCGGATCGATAAAGGCAGCTTCGCCTGCAGGGAAGTATCTTTTGGAGCAAGGCGTCGATCCGGTTGATTTCAACCAATACGGGACACGCCGTGGCAATCATGAAATCATGATGCGCGGGACTTTTGCGAATATCCGGATCAAGAACTTCATGGTCAAGGATGCGGATGGTTCAACGCCGGAGGGAGGGTTGACTGTTCATTATCCGTCAGAGAAGCGGATGCCGATTTATGATGCGGCAATGAAGTATGTAAAAGACAAGACCCCGTTGATCGTGTTTGCCGGGATTGAATATGGCAATGGCTCGTCACGGGATTGGGCGGCAAAAGGAACCAACCTTCTGGGTGTCAGGGCTGTGATCGCGCAGTCATTTGAACGCATTCACCGTTCAAATCTTGTTGGAATGGGCGTTGTACCCTTCGTCTTTGAAGAGGGCACCAGTTGGAAAACGCTCGGCCTTACAGGAACCGAAACAATTGCGATATCTGGTCTGACGGACGTTAAGCCGCGTCAAAAAATGGAACTGGAAATCAAGGATGCGGCGGGCGTGACGAAAAAAGTACCAGTGATTTGTCGGATCGATACGCTCGAGGAAATCGAATACTTCCGAAATGGTGGCATTCTCCATTTCGTGCTGCGTCAATTGGCGAGCTAAGTATCGCCCTCGAAAACGTTGCCCAAACGAAAAGTGCAGCTGACAACATCCGAGAATGAGGTGTTGTCAGTTCGCCTTCTTGCCTAGAGTGGGAAGTTCGTTTAGCACCTTTTGAATTCTCGTCCGTTTGTTTACGCAAGGATTGCGCGCTTATGACCTATGTCGTCGTCGAAAACTGCATCAAATGCAAATACATGGATTGCGTGGAGGTTTGCCCCGTCGATTGTTTTTATGAGGGTGAAAACATGCTCGTCATTCATCCCGACGAATGTATCGACTGCGGTGTTTGTGAACCGGAATGCCCTGCGGATGCAATCAAGGCTGACACAGAAAGCGGACTTGAAAGCTGGTTGAAGCTGAACTCGGATTTTTCGCGTGTTTGGCCAAATATCACATCAAAGCGTGATGCCGAACCGGATGCAAAGGCATTCGACGGGGAAGATGGAAAACTCGAGAAATATTTTTCCTCGAAACCGGGGCAAGGTGACTAAAAAGTTTCGGATCATATAAGACCACGTTGGAAGTACTTGGAAAGATGATCATTTTCTGATATGCATAGCTTAATCGAGCAGGTGGATATCAAAGTCCGAATTTTGGTTGATTGTCTTTAACGGCGTGACTCCTTTCATCTTTGATGCAGGGGCTACTTTGGTTTTTCGACGCTAGCCTTGATACAGTTTGATCACATTCTGCCTTAGAACCGAACACGATCTACCGCCAGTTTTGGCGGGAATAACAGCGTTTTCCCGTGTTTTGGCACGGATCATTAGGAAAGTTGATGCGATCATGACGACAACCACAAAAAAAGTTTTACCTCGGCATGGTTTTAAGAACGGAGAGTTTGTCGTTTATCCAACGCATGGCGTGGGTCGCATTGTTGCGATTGAAGAGCAAGAAGTTGCGGGTTTCAAGCTTGAACTGTTCGTTATCGCTTTTGATAAAGACAAGATGACATTGCGCGTCCCAACCGCAAAGGTGGCTTCTGTTGGCATGAGAAAGCTCGCAGAGCCTGAAACAGTCGCAAAATCTCTTGAAACAGTTTCGGGACGCCCAAGAATCAAGCGGACCATGTGGTCGCGGCGGGCGCAGGAATACGAAGCAAAGATCAATTCCGGCGATTTGATCCAGATTGCCGAGGTTGTTCGCGATCTTCATCGTTCTGAGTCACAGCCTGAGCAGTCCTACTCGGAGCGTCAGCTTTACGAGGCTGCATTGGACCGTTTTGTGCGTGAAATTGCAGCAGTGAATAGCTCATCGGAGCCTGAAGCATTGAAATTGGTTGAACTTCAGCTCGGGAAGGCCGGAAAGCGCGCGAAAGCCGCCGAGATCGAGCTCGAAATCGATGGAGAAGTTGACGAGGAGCAGGAAGAAGCAGCCTGATTTCCGCGTGCCACTGTTGGTCCCGTAGCTCAGCAGGATAGAGCGACGGTTTCCTAAACCGTAGGTCGGATGTTCGAGTCATCCCGGGATCGCCAACAGCAAAATCCCATACCACTAAAAGCCTGCGTATTCGCTTTTTTTAAGCAATACGCAGGCTTTTGTTTGTAAATTTACGACTCAGACTGCCAGGGGAATGCTCTGAGAGACATTTCTATGGTCAGAGATATCGGATGCGGTGCTCTTTTTTAGATTTTCGATTTGCTCTTTGAGATAAAGCTTTTTTCGCTTTAACTCCTGTACCCGAATTGTATCAGTCAACGGGTGTAATTGTTCATATCGGATTTGTTCTTCTAAAGCCACGTGGCGTCGTTCTAGCTCTGTCAAATGCGATCGGATCGTCATTAGAGTCCTCCAGAAGTGAGTCGAACTTCATAAGTCTGTCACACTTCGAATAAATGTCCACGACAATTGCTGACGACAACTAGCGTAGAGTTACGATCTCCGATGGCTTTTATTGTTTGTCAGAAAGAAGTATGGCGAAAGGCAGTTTCATGCCATAAACCAAGGTAAATCAGCCGTATTGAGGTCTGAAATTGATTTTTGTCGGAATAATCACGCATGTCTGATTTGGAATCTGAGTTTTCAACACCGGCCGAGCTTAAAAAGGCGTTGCATCGTCTCAGGATTGAACATCAAGACCTGAGTGACGCGATTTCAGCCCTTGAAACGCTCGGACGGGCAGACCAGCTCCAAATAAGGCGCCTAAAACGACAAAAGCTTCATTTGAAGGAACGTATCACTCAATTGGAAGACCAGTTGACCCCGGATATTATTGCCTGAAACGCGCTGATTTTTTAAGGCATCTTGCCATTTTGTCAGGCTCCCGATAGGCATCGTCGATATGTCGACGTCAGGATCTCGAATTCATGTCACTCAAGCCAATCGCGATCATTATGGGAAGCCAGTCAGACTGGGCAACCATGGAGCATGCAGCCCAGACGCTTGATGCGCTGGAAATTGGCTATGAAACGTTGATTGTGTCGGCACACCGTACGCCCGATCGGCTCTATGAATTCGCAAAAAATGCCCAAAATAAGGGGTTCAAGATCATTATTGCAGGTGCGGGCGGTGCTGCGCATCTGCCGGGAATGACTGCATCGATGACGTTGTTGCCGGTTTTCGGCGTTCCGGTTGAATCTAAGGCTCTGTCAGGACAAGATAGTTTGCTGTCGATCGTTCAAATGCCGGCGGGGATCCCTGTCGGAACATTGGCCATCGGGAAAGCGGGCGCTGTGAATGCCGCCTTGCTTGCGGCGGCTGTTTTGGCACTCTCAGATTCCAATTTGTCGGAACGCCTTGCGGAATGGCGCGAGAAGCAGACTGATTCCGTGGCAGTTCATCCTAAAAAGGGCGATTGAGACATGCTGAAGCCCGGCGACACGATCGGCATTCTCGGTGGCGGCCAATTGGCACGCATGATTGCGATGGCAGCAGCACCTTTGGGCCTGAAAGCCCATGTTTTTGCGCCGAAAGGCGATAATCCGGCCTTTGAAGTATCAGGACACTTCACAGAAGCCAATTACGATGATTTTCCGGCGCTTTCCGCTTTTTTGGAAGCTGTTTCGGTGATTACGTATGAATTCGAGAATGTTCCGGCAGAAACCGCTGCTTTTCTCGATAGTCGGAAGCCTGTGCTTCCGAACCCGAAAGCGCTTGAAACGACGCAGGATCGTCTGGTTGAGAAGACTTTTATCCGCAGTCTCGGTCTTTCCTGCCCCGATTTCATTGCGGTCAATTCACTTGAGGACCTCAAAGCGGCGGTCTCGTCGCTTGGAACACCCTCCATCCTCAAAACGCGCCGCTTCGGCTATGACGGCAAGGGACAAGCGCGGATTGCCGATGAGGCCTCGATATCATCCGCTTGGGATGATATCGGGTATGCGCCGGCTATTTTGGAAGCCTATGTGCCGTTTTCACGCGAAATCTCGGTTGTGGCGGCACGATCTCAGTCAGGCGACGTAAAGGCGTTTGAGCCTTGCGAGAACGAACACCGCCATCACATCCTCTCCCGCACGCTCCTTCCCGCTGCAATCACCCCCAGGACAGGTTTGGCGGCGATTGAGGCTGCGGAGCGCATTGGCGCGGCACTCGCCTATGTCGGCGTGTTTGCGGTCGAGTTTTTTGTAGTTGGAAGCGGCGATGACGAGACGTTGCTGGTGAATGAAATTGCACCGCGGGTTCACAATTCGGGACATTGGACGATTGATGGCGCGGAAACCTCGCAGTTCGAGCAGCATGTTCGAGCGATTGCCGGCTGGCCGCTGGGCAGCACAAAGCGGCGCGGGAAGATCGAAATGATCAATCTGATTGGCGATGATGTCGAGAATTGGCCGGATTTAGTTGCGGAACCGGGGCTAAAGCTCCATCTTTACGGGAAGCGTGAGGCGCGTCCGGGGCGTAAAATGGGGCATGCGACGCGTGTCACTCCGGAAAAAGATACATGATTTAACGGATGGTTACCGATTTTATGTCGGTAGGCGTGGACACAGGCAATTCTTTCTGGTAGCAAACCTTTCAATGTCGCTTTCGGGCGGCTTTTTATTTCAATCAGACAGCTGCGGGAAGATAACGCGTGCAGGTTCTCGTTCGTGACAACAATGTCGATCAAGCGCTGAAGGCGCTTAAGAAAAAGATGCAACGTGAAGGCATTTTCCGGGAAATGAAACTCCGGGGCCATTACGAAAAGCCTTCTGAAAAGCGGGTTCGTGAGGAAGCGGAGGCGGTTCGCCGCGCTCGCAAACTCACCCGCAAGAAGCTTCAGCGCGAAGGCCTGCTGCCTGCGCCTAAGCCGAAGGTTTTTACGCGCTAATTCTGGCGCTGTTCAAACGCATAATAGCAGTTTGACGTCTATTCGTGAGCGCCTCAATCGGCTAGGTTGGGGCGTTTTCGCTTGAGTCGCGAGGTTTCAGGCCGTTGCGACGGTCTTGGCACATGCCGGAATAGTTTGCGCTGGAGTAGATTGAATGGCTGAACGGTCGCTGTCGATGATCACCCGAGGCTCGCTGGATGTCTCAAGGGCTTCAGGAAAGGCTTTAGCGGCCCTTCTGCTGGCATTAAGCCTCGCTGGCTGCGTTGGCGGCCGGCTGGCCCCTGCGCCTTCTGGCGCCGTCGCAGAGCTTGAGACCGACAAGGCGGCAGCGCAGGTCAACATCGCCTCGCTGACAGATGTTGTGAAGCGCAACCCGTCCGACCCCGGCGCGTTCAACACGCGTGGCGCGGCCTATGCCCGGATCGGGCAATACAAGGAAGCGATTGCGGACTTTGGCGAAGCGATCACATTGCGGCCAACCTATTCTGCGGCCTATACAAATCGTGCTTTGGCCTTCCGCCAGTTGGGACGAGATGACGATGCGCTGGCGGACTTCAACAGGGCGATCGAGACCAATAGTGTCTATGGTCCTGCCTATCTCGGACGGGGCAATCTGCTCAGGGCGCGGGGCGAGTTTGATCTCGCGATTGCCGACCTGACACAGGCGATCCGGCTCAATCCGGAGTCGGCGCAAGGCTATCATTCGCGTGGTCTAATTTACCAGAGACAGGGACTTCATACCAAGGCAATCAACGACTTTGACGCAGCAATCGACCGCAATCCGTTCGTCGCGCCGCCCTATCTTGGCAGAGGCCAAAGCCTTATTGTTGTTGGGAAATTTGATAGCGCTATCGAGGATTTGAATGCCAGCCTGAACATTGACAACCGCAACGCCGATGGCTGGGCGGGGCTGGGGCTCGCTTTCGAGAAGAAGGGCGACAAGGACCAGGCCCGCGAGAACTATCAGCGGGCGCTCGGAACCGACCCGGCGAACCAGGCGGCCAAGGAGGGACTGGCCCGGCTGTCAGGTTCGGAAAGTGGCGGCGGACTGGGCGGATTGCTGCCCAAAAAGTGGTTTTGATATCCGATAATCGTTCCGCGTTACCTATGGAAAAACCTGCCTATTTCCAGTCGGTTGTTCCAGTAAAACCTGTCCAATATTCCAATAAAATGCGGAACATGTCCATATGGACATGTTCGCAGAACGCGGCCGTGTCGCTGAGCGGGCGGGATGTCGATCGTGTTCCGTCTGTTTTCCGGAACATGTCCAATTCGTGATGGACATGCGGCGTTGCGGGGTGTTGGCGTGTGTTACCGGTAAATGTCCAGTGCGAATTGGTCATGCCGACAAATGATCGGCGAACAGATGTTCTTGCCGACATCGGACATGCGTATTATGTTAGCCAGACTTAGCTAGACTTAGCCAGACTTAGCTAGACTTAGCTAGACTTAGCCAGACTTGGCTAGACTGAGCTAGACTTAGCTAGACTTAGCTAGACTTAGCTAGAGTTAGCCAGAAGCTGAACGGAGATCCTATGCGCGTTATCAATATGCTGAATGCCAAGTCCAATCTCTCGAAGCTGGTTGATGCGGTGGAGAGCGGCGCGGAGCGGGAGATTGTGATCGCGCGTGCTGGCCGGCCGGCTGTCCGGATCGTTCCGCTCGCTGCCAAAAAGCCGGTCCGGATCGGGATTGCCGACGGGCGATACAAGGTGCCGCAGACGCTTGAAGAGTTCGACGCGGGAAACGCCGAGATTGACGAGCTTTTCGAGAACAGCAAGATTTTCCCGGATGATATGTTGTCTGAGGCCCATATCGGCAAGATCCTGAAGGATGTCGTGCGGCGTCATGGCGAGAAATGATTTATCTGCTTGATACCCATATTGCCGTATGGGCTGTTTCCGAACCTGATCGCCTTACCGAGAAAGAACGCAATCTGCTCGAAGGTGAGCCCTCGGAAATTGCAGTCTCCGTTGTCAGCCTGTGGGAGATTGCCATCAAGCAAAAGCAATCGCGCGCAGAAAAAAGCCAATTCAGAGTTTCAACCGGGGACGCTTATACGCTGTTTACCGAAGCGAAGTTTCAGATTTTGCCAATTGTTCCGACACATATCATCGCGCTTGAAACGTTGACGATCCAACACAAAGACCCTTTTGATAGACTCTTGATCGCGCAAGCACTGGCCGAGAATTTGGCTTTGATTACCAGAGACTCAATCCTCAGGACCTATCTCGTCTAAAGCGTGGGCAGATGCAGATTTTGAAATCGTTCTGCGCCTATGCCCTCATGCCCCAAGGCCTTGACGACGGAACGCCAAGCTAAGTCAACGAAGTATTAATTTACCTAACGGAATATCATTGATATCAATCTGAAGGTTATTTATTGATTTAGCTTATATTGAGGGTTGGAAGGGCCATGACAGCAATATCGACATTATCCCGATCAGTCGATTCTGCCCGTATCGGCATGACGAATGTATCTCCCGACACTGACGGTTCCGCGAATTCCGGACGCGACGTACAGGGTCTCGACCAACGTACGCCAGCTGTTCTGGTGAGCATTTCGACTCAGACAAAAGTGCTCCTGAGAGAAAAATCGGCGCCGCCGTCGGAAAACACAAAGTTTATGCCGACGCGAAAGGGGTTTGACTCAAATTCATTGGCTTATGCCGTGACTGACCCGAGTTCAGAATTTATCTCAGCCGGCAAAACAACAGATCAAGTTGGCATTGCCGCTCGCGCAAGCCTTGACAGCCGCTATGCAGCAATGGCTGAAACAGGCAAAGCGTTCGATTATAATAGCTGGGAAGGCGTTGACTGGTTCACGCTGATGGGGGGGCTTGATCGCCGGGCGCTTCTTGCTGTGCAACAAAATGTCGGCGGCCAGTTTACCGAACAGGAACAAGGGATCGCTGAAAACATGATGCAGACCCAGGAATCGTTAGCGATGGGCCTTTACGCCGGACCGACGAGCCAACAAGGTTTGTTCAGGGATCCTTTTGCAATGGATGACACAGGTGCGCAGAGATCTCTTGCGAATGTCAACTGGCTCGAGCGGGTCGGAACTGATGAAAAGCGGACGTTCGATTGGGCCTATAAACGTGCAAGCGCCCAGATCAGCTATGAGTGGTCGTTCGACGAAAACAGCGGAAAAAAACCGCTGGACCTGACGAGCACTAATCCGCTTGTCAATTTAATCGTCACGGCCAAGCGGACAATGAAGACGGATAGTGCCCGCGGCTGGACCATCGGTACCGTCAACGATGCCACGTCTCTTAAGCAGCAGCCATGGTTCAAAGGTTTCGAGGCAGAACTCGATCGAACACTAATGGGCCAGAGAAGATCATAAATTTGCGCTTATGCCTTAATGCCCCAAGGCCTTGACGATGGATTCGACCATCTTCTTGGCGTCGGCGAAGAGCATGAGGGTATTGTCCTTGAAGAACAGCTCGTTCTCGACGCCGGCATAGCCCGAGCCCATGCCGCGCTTGATGAAGAGAACGGTTTTGGCCTTCTCGACGTCGAGGATCGGCATGCCGAAGATCGGTGATTGCGGATCGGTTTTGGCGGCGGGGTTGGTGACGTCGTTCGCGCCGATGACGAAGGCTACGTCTGTCTGGGCGAATTCGGAGTTGATGTCCTCGAGTTCGAACACCTCGTCATAGGGGACATTGGCTTCGGCGAGCAGGACGTTCATGTGGCCCGGCATACGGCCCGCGACGGGGTGGATCGCGTATTTGACCTCGACGCCTTCCTTTTTGAGAAGATCGGCCATTTCGCGGAGCGCGTGCTGGGCTTGCGCGACCGCCATGCCATAGCCCGGCACGATGATGACGCTGGAGGCGTTTTTCATCATGAAGGCGGCGTCCTCGGCGGAGCCTTGCTTGACGGGGCGGGTTTCGACGGCACCGGCACCAGCGGCAGTTGTATCACCGCCAAAACCGCCGAGGATGACGGAGATGAAGGAGCGGTTCATCGCCTTGCACATGATGTAGGACAGGATCGCGCCGGAGGAGCCGACAAGCGCGCCCGTAATGATCAGCGCCATGTTCGACAATGTGAAGCCGATGCCGGCGGCGGCCCAGCCGGAATAGGAATTCAGCATCGAGACCACGACAGGCATATCCGCGCCGCCAATCGGGATGATCAACAGAATGCCGATGAGCAGGGCGACGACGACGATGAGCACGAAGAGGAGCGTGCTTTGTGTCGCGACGAACAGCATGATCAGCAGGAGAAGTGCCGCTGCCAGACCGATGTTGATGACGTGGCGTTGCGGCAGCATGATCGGCTTGCCGCTCATGCGTCCGTCGAGCTTGAGGAAGGCGATGATCGAGCCGGTGAAGGTGATGGCACCGATGGCAGCGCCGATGGACATTTCGACAAGGCTTGCCGCGCGGATCGAATTCGTTGTGCCGATGTGGAAGGCTTCAGGCGCGAGGAAGGCACCGAAGGCGACAAGGACAGCGGCCAGACCCACGAGCGAATGGAAGAAGGCGACGAGTTGCGGCATCGCCGTCATTTCGATGCGGCGGGCGACGACCGCGCCAATGCCGCCACCAATGCCGAGGCCAAGAACGAGCAGAACCCAGCCGATAAAGCCGGAAGGCGGGGAGGCGGCGAGCGATGTGAGCATGGCGATGGCCATGCCGATCATGCCGAACATATTGCCCTGACGGCTCGATGCCGGAGAGGACAGACCGCGCAAAGCGAGGATGAACAGGGCGCCGGAGACGAGATAGAGAAAGGCTGTAAGGTTTGCCGACATGGGTTCAGCCCTTCTTCTTGTACATTGCGAGCATGCGATGCGTGACGAGGAAGCCACCGAAAATATTCACGCTGGCAAGAATGAGGGCACCGAAGCCGGCGAGCCGCGACCACCAGGCATTGGCCTCGCCCGCCGCCGTCTCGGAGACGCCGACGGCGAGAAGCGCACCGACCACGATGACCGAGGAAATCGCATTCGTGACCGACATGAGCGGGGTGTGCAGCGCCGGGGTGACCGACCAGACGACAAAATAGCCGACAAACACTGCGAGGGCGAAAATGGCGAGTTCGAAGATGAAGGGATCAACCGCGCCGCCGGTCGCGCCATGGGCAACGGCACCCGCGAGCGAGCCGAGTTGCTCGGCGTAGGATTGCGACATTTCGGCGATCTCGCGCGCGAGTTTAGCCGCTGCGGATGCTTTTTCCTGAAGTTCGGTGAGGGTCTCGGTCGCCATGGTAACCTCGCTGGTCAGGCCTTGGGCTGGAAGGCAGGATGAACGATCGCGCCATCCCGTGTCAGATTGGTTGCTTTGACGAGTTCATCCTCCCAATTGATCGCAAGCGCCTTGGTGGTCTTGTCGATCATGGTTTCGAGGAAGGAGAACAGGTTTTTGGCATAGAGTGCGGAAGCGCTGGCAGGCACGCGGCCCGGAACATTGAGATGGCCGATGATTTTGACGCCATTGGCGGTCATTACCGTCTCGCCCGCTTTGGCCAAGGCGACATTGCCGCCGCGCTCGACGGCAAGATCGACAATGACGGAGCCTGCGCGCATTGATTTGACCATCGCCTCGGAAACGAGCTTCGGCGCGGGGCGACCGGGGATCAGGGCGGTGGTGATGACGATATCCTGCTTGGCGATGTGGGCCGCGACGAGATCCGACTGCTTGGCCTGATATTCAGCCGACATGGGTTTGGCATAGCCGGTCGCGGTTTCGGCCTGTTTGAATTCCTCATCCTCGACGGCGACGAATTTGGCACCGAGGGAGGCGACTTGTTCCTTGGCGGCGGGGCGCACATCGGTGGCGGTGACGACGGCGCCGAGACGACGCGCGGTCGCAATCGCCTGAAGGCCTGCGACGCCCGCGCCCATGACGAAGACTTTTGCAGCGGGAACGGTGCCCGCGGCGGTCATCATCATCGGCATGCCGCGACCGTAATCGGATGCGGCGTCGATGACGGCGCGATAGCCCGCGAGATTGGCTTGGCTCGAGAGCACATCCATGACTTGCGCGCGGGTGATGCGCGGCATGAGTTCCATCGAGAAGGTGGTGAGGCCGGCGGCTGCCATGGCGGCAAGCGCCTCGGCGGAATCATAGGGATCCATGATGGCGAGGACGAGCGCGCCTTTTTTGATCAGCTTGATCTCTGCGGAAGACGGCCTGCGGACCTTCAGGACGATTTCGGCATCCTTCAGCGTGTCCTTGGCGGTTTTTGCGATGGTTGCACCGGCGGCGGCGAAATCATCATCCGTCATGCCGGACTGGGTGCCTGCGCCCGACTGCACGGCGATGGTGGCGCCGAGGGCTACGAGCTTTTTAACGGTTTCAGCAGAGGCGGCGACACGGGTTTCGACCGGATCCGTTTCCGTAATAATTGCGATGCGCATAAAACACTCCACCCTTTCTCATCCGTCACGGACGGGCTGCTACGGCAACCGGGCGGGAGCCCGGCCCCGCTTTCAGATGTCATCAGGCGATGAAGATCGCCATCCACGCAACAATGAGGATGACAACGATTGTTCCCCATTTGGCGAAAGAGACGAACCTTTCATAGGTCTTTTCATGTTCCGGATAATCCATTGCCGAACCGGAATGGGACGCATGATCATGATCTGCCATTTCAAACTCACTTTTTGCATCGCAACAGCCTAAGCATTGCCTTTAACCCAACGCCAGCATTCGATCAATGCGGCAAGGTAACTCTTTGCACGATTCAGGCGAAAAAATGATTAAAGATTCCGAAGGGTTGCAAAATTTGCGCGCGGCATGGCGGCGGGAGCGTTGCCTGTGGTAGAGCAACGGCGGAATAAACCGGAGTGTAATCGATGCGATTGCTGTTTTTGGGCGATATTGTGGGTAAGCCGGGCCGTGTGGCGGTGCTTGAGCATTTGCCCGGCTTGCGGAAGGCGTGGCAGCTTGATTGCGTGATCATCAATGGCGAGAACGCGGCAGGCGGCTTCGGGATTACGGAGACGATCTGCGAGGAAATTCTGGCGGCAGGTGCCGATGCGATCACGCTTGGCAACCATTCATTCGACCAGCGCGAGGCGCTTGTGTTTATCGAGCGGCAGAAACGGTTGCTGCGTCCGGTCAATTATCCGAGCTCGACGCCGGGGCGCGGGGCGACCTTGATCGAGACCCATAACGGGGCGCGGGTGTTTGTGGTGAACGCGATGGGGCGACTTTATATGGACGCGCTCGACGATCCGTTCGCGGCGGTGGATGGCGCATTGATGCAATGTCCGCTCGGATCGGTCTGCGATGCGGCGATTGTCGATATGCATGCCGAAGCGACCAGCGAAAAACAGGCGATGGGGTATTTTCTCGACGGGCGGGTGAGCCTTGTGGTGGGAACGCACACGCATGTGCCGACGGCGGATCACCGGATTTTGCCGGGCGGTACGGCCTATATAAGTGATGCCGGCATGACGGGCGATTACGAGTCGATTTTGGGCATGGCGAAGGACGAGCCGATCCGCCGATTTGTCGAGAAGACGCCGGGAACGCGGCTCGAGGCGGCCAATGGCATCGGGACGCTTTCGGGCGTGGCCGTCGAAACCGATGACCGGACAGGTCTGGCGAAGCGGATCGCGCCTGTGAGGCTGGGGCCGGGATTGTCGCGCGCCGTGCCGGAATTCTGGGAAGCGGATGCTTCGGGCGACTGAGCCGGAACCTTTATTTTCAAAATCACGCGCTCTATAAGCGCATGACAGCATCACGACAGGATTGATCCATGGCCGGCCATTCAAAATTCAAAAACATCATGCACCGCAAAGGCAGACAGGATGCCGTGCGCGCCCGCATGTTTGCCAAATTCGCCCGCGAAATCACGGTTTCGGCGCGGCTGGGCCTGCCTGATCCGAATATGAATCCGCGTCTGCGCGCCGCGATCCAGGCGGCTCGGGCGGAAAACATGCCGAAGGACAATATCGAGCGTGCGGTGAAGAAGGCGCTGGGCGGTGACACCGAGAATTACGAAGAAATCCGCTATGAGGGCTATGCGCCGGGCGGAGTTGCCGTGATTGTCGAGGCGCTGACGGATAATCGCAACCGGACAGCGCCGGAAGTGCGCTCCTATTTTGCCAAATCAGGCGGGGCGCTGGCGGAAACGGGCGCGGTCTCGTTCATGTTCGACCATGTCGGGCAGATCGAATTCGAAGCGCCAGCCGCGAGCGAAGACGCGATGATGGAAGCGGCGATCGAGGCCGGGGCGGATGATGTGAGCACGTCGGAGGACGGCCACGAGGTTATCACCGCGATGGAAGCACTGCGGGATGTGGCCAAGGCGCTGGAAGAGAAGTTCGGCGAACCGCGCAAGGCGGAATTTGTCTGGCGTCCGCAAACCATGATTGCGGTGGATGACGAGGCGGCGGAAAAGATCATGAAGCTGATCGACGCGCTGGAAGACAATGACGACGTGCAAAAGGTTTACTCGAACGCTGAATTCTCGGATGCGTTTCTGGCGAAATTGGGCGGGTAAATGGCACCCATCCGTATCCTCGGCGTTGATCCCGGCTTGCGCAATATGGGCTGGGGGGTGATCGAGGCGGAGGGGTCGCGGCTGAGTTTTGTTGCCTGCGGGACGGTGAAATCCGACGAGAAGCAGGACATGTCTGACCGGCTCAAGCATCTCTTCGAGCAGTTAAGCGAGATTGTCCGGCAGTATCAGCCGGATGAGGCGGCTGTTGAGGAAACTTTCGTCAACAAGGATGCGCGGGCGACGTTGAAGCTCGGGCAGGCGCGCGGCATTGCGATGGTGGTGCCGGCATTGGCGGGGCTGAGTGTGGGCGAATATGCGCCCAATCTCGTCAAAAAGACGATTGTTGGCTCAGGTCACGCCGAAAAGGGGCAGATTCACCTGATGGTGAAGGTGCTGTTGCCGAAATCGGATGCGAAGACGCCGGATGCCGCGGATGCGTTGGCAATTGCGCTGACCCATGCGCAACATCGCGGCTTGAAAGCGCGAATTGCCGGGCTTTAGGGGCTGTTTCTTCCGGCGAATCCGGCTATATTCCGGTTTCGTTCTCATTGCTTCAGAGCCACTATGTATCAGCCGCCCCATTTTAACGAAGACAGCCCCGCGACGCAGCATGCGCTGATCCGGGCGTTTCCGCTTGGACTTCTGATTTCGAACGGTCCTTCGGGGGTGATTGCGAACCCGATTCCGTTTCTTGTTGATCCGGAAGCGGGCGAGCAGGGCGTGCTGCGCTGCCATGTGGCGCGGGCGAACCCGCAATGGAAGGAACTTGACGGCAAATCGGAAGTGCTGGTCGTGTTTCAGGGCGCGCAGCATTATATTCATCCCGGCTGGTACGAGACGAAGCGCGAGACGGGCAAGGTGGTGCCGACGTGGAATTATGCGATGGTGCAGGTGCAGGGCGTTGCGCAAGTGAAGGATGACGCGCAGTGGATCGGCCGCCAGATCCGCGACCTGACCGACCTAATGGAGGGCGGCTATCCGAAGCCGTGGGCGGTGGATGATGCGCCGGCACCGTTTATTGACGGGCAGGTGCGCGGCATTGTCGGGATCGAGATTGCGATCACGGCGATCATCGGGAAATGGAAAGTGAGCCAGAACCGCTCGGAGGCGGATCGGGCAGGTGTCGTGGCGGGGCTTGAAGAGCGACAGGATGACGAAGCGCGCGCAATGGCGGGGCTTGTGAACGAGAAATTGCAGAACGCGATGAAAGCAAAGGCATGATCGGAAAACTGAAGGGCGTTGTCGACGGGGTTGGCGAGGATCACGCAATTATTGATGTGCATGGCGTCGGCTATGTGGTGCAATGCTCGAGCCGCACTTTGCAGGATTTGCCGGCCTCGGGCGAGGCGGTGGTGCTGTTTATTGACACGCAGGTGCGCGAGGACGCGATCCGGCTGTTCGGGTTCAGGGCAGAGCAGGAACGCGAATGGTTCCGCCTGTTGCAGAGCGTGCAGGGCGTGGGGGCGAAAGTGGCGCTGGCCATTCTCTCGATCATGACTCCGGGCGATATCGCGACCGCGATCGGGACGGGCGACAAGGCGATGGTGGCAAGGGCACCGGGCGTGGGGCCGAAGCTCGCGCAGCGGATCGTCTCGGAATTGAAGGACAAATCGCCCGCGATGACGGGTATTGATCTCGGTGTCAGGACGCTGGCCGACTCGCTCGGGCAGAAGGGGGCGGCGAAGCCTGTGACCGATGCGGTTTCGGCGCTCAGCAATCTCGGCTATCCGCAATCGCACGCGGTTTCGGCTGTGGCTGCGGCGGTTCAATCGCTTGGTGACGAGGCAGGAACATCGGCGCTGATCCGGTTCGCGTTGAAGGAGTTGGCGAAGTGACACGTCCCGGCCTGATGAATGCTGAAAAGCGCGAGGATGATCTCGATACGTCGCTCAGACCCTTGATCCTCGATGATTTCGTGGGACAGGCGGCGGCGCGGGCCAATTTGAAGGTGTTTATCGAGGCCGCGAAAACGCGGAAGGACGCGCTTGACCATGTGCTGTTTGTCGGCCCGCCGGGGCTTGGCAAGACCACATTGGCGCAGATTGTGGCGCGCGAACTCGGGGTCAATTTCCGCTCGACGTCGGGGCCGGTGATTGCGAAGGCAGGTGATCTCGCGGCGCAATTGACCAATCTGGAAGAGCGCGATGTGCTGTTCATCGACGAAATTCACCGGCTGAACCCGGCGGTCGAAGAAATTCTATATCCGGCGATGGAGGATTTTCAGCTTGATCTGATTATTGGCGAGGGGCCTGCGGCGCGGTCCGTCAAGATTGATCTGGCGAAGTTTACGCTGGTGGGGGCCACGACGCGGGCGGGATTGCTGACAACGCCGCTCCGGGACCGGTTCGGCATTCCGATCCGGCTGAATTTTTATACGGTCGAAGAGCTTGATCTGATCGTCAGGCGCGGGGCGCGGGTGCTTGGCGTGCCGATGACCGATGAAGGCGCGAACGAGATTGCACGGCGCGCGCGGGGTACGCCGCGAATTGCGGGGCGCTTGCTGCGGCGGGTGCGGGATTTTGCGGTTGTCGATGGCGTCGAGGCGGTGACGCGTGCGGTGGCGGACAAGGCGCTGGGGATGCTCGATGTCGATGCGATCGGGCTTGATGTGATGGACCAGCGCTATCTCAACCAGGTGGCGGTGAATTTCAGCGGCGGGCCGGTGGGGATTGATACGATTGCGGCGGCTTTGTCGGAACCGCGCGATGCGATCGAGGACATTATCGAGCCTTATCTGATCCAGCAGGGATTTTTACAGCGCACGCCGCGCGGGCGGGTGCTGACAGCGGCGGCCTTCCGGCATCTGGGACTGGCGGAACCGAAGCGCGAGACGACGCAATTCGGGCTGTTTGCGGATGAGGGGGAGTGATATTTCAGAGCTGAAATAAAGTTGCGTCATGTTCTGTACTGCGTCTTCGATTTTGATGTGGACGGTATCGAATGGCAAAAGATAATGATCTTTTAGAAAGAATGCGTCGAAATCCGGTCGCTGATTGGACCATTGGCGACGTTCAGACGGTGTGTAAGCGTTATGGATTTTTGTTTCGGCCCGGCTCCGGAACATCACATGTTCAAGTTAAACATCCTGCAGCAAAGCTGATTTTGACAATTCCCGCCCGTCGCCCGATCAAGCCTGTCTACATTCGCAAATTTGTGCGCTATATTGATGAATATGGAGGTTTCGATGAGCCTTGATTATGCCGTTCGAATTGAAAAATTATCCGTCGACGATGGCGGAGGTTATCTGGCGACGGTCCCCGATCTTCCGGGGTGTATGTCCGATGGCGAAACGCCTGAGGAGGCGTTGCACAATATTCAAGATGCCATAACCGCTTGGATCGAGGGTGCCAAAGCGTGGGGGCAAGTTGTGCCTGAGCCATCTCGTCCGTTGCTCAATGTGGGGTAGGTTGGACGTAATCAAAAAAGCGAGTCTGAGATGTCGAACAACAGAAACAACGAATCGTACCACTCGGTTTTACGGGAACAGATCGTTGAACATGCTTTTGTAACCGAGCTGTTAAAATCTTTATGGCGAAAAGAGATATTCGATATTGAAATTTTGAGATCAGAATTTGATCGAGGTGGTTATGATTTGGTTGTGGCATCTGGTGGTGTGATCCGTCATGTCCAGCTCAAGGTTTCAAAGCCGGATGGGAAACGGAAAAAATTTAACGTAAGTCTTGATTTGGCCAAAAAGCCGAGCGGATGCGTTTTGGTCATTTTAGTCAATCATGCATTGGATGCCGAAGGCTACCTTTGGTTCGGTGGCAGCCCAAATTTGCCACTACCCGATATAGGGAGTTTTAAACCTGCAAAACACACAAAGGGCGATTCAGAAGGTAAAAAGGCTGAACGTCCAAATCTCCGACTTATTCCAATCAATAAGTTTACCAAGTTAAAAACATTTGATGATGTCTTAAAGATGTTGTTTGATATCGATGCAACTTGAAACACTCGCATTTGTAAGCCGGATATGGTATTCATGAGCACTATGAACAACGCAAAACCATGGGCCGCCGAGGCGCTTGAAGATTTCCCGGAAGAGTTGCGGGAGCGCGCCATTGCCTATCTCAAAGATCAGGGCGAGAAGTTCCGCGTGTTGAAGCAACTCGTGCAGGAAGGGATCGACGCCGCCGATGCCGGACGGGTTAGCGAATGGAACATGGCGGAGTTTATGGCCGAGATTGAGGCAGAAGAACTCGCTAAGAATAACAAGAATTAGGTCCATCGGACAAAATGAAGGTCTATAAAACTTCCGAAGCCAATCGAGATCTTAAAAATCTATATAAGGCCGTTAAAGTATTTGATCACAACGCCGCCCAGAAAATGATCGCTAAAATTGATGCGGTATTTCGCCAGCTTGCAGATCATCCTTTTTCTGGCGCTGAGTGGAGCGAACTTGACCATGGGATGAGGCGTGTCGTCTCGGGTTTGAATGTGATTATATATCGCGTTGAAAGAAATCGTGTTGTTATCCTCCGCGTTCTCGACGGGCGGATGGATATCGAGACGGAATTTATTGAATGATGCCTGAAGTCTCCCACGCTCTCCCCATTCGTATTTATTACGAGGACACGGATTTTTCCGGTGTTGTTTATCATGCGTCCTATCTCAGGTTTCTGGAGCGGGGGCGGACGGAGTTGTTGCGTGACCTTGGCGTGCATCAGGCGGCTTTGCATGGTGACGCGGCGGCACTGGCTTTTGCCGTGCGCCGCATGACGATTGACTGGCTGAAGCCGGCGCGGATGGATGATATGGTGACGGTCGAGACGCGGATCGGCGCGATCAAGGGGGCGTCGCTGATGTTGCTGCAACGCATTCTGCGCGGCGAGGAGCTTCTGCTGACCGCCGAGGTGCTGGTGGTGGCGGTGAGTAGCGGCAAGCCGACGCGGTTGCCTGCCGGTTTGAAAGAGCGGCTCGGACAGAGCTGACACGCGCGGCGCGCGGGACGGACGCCCAAAGAGGGGGCGCCAACGGCAAGACAGTAATCATCCGTTAACATTGATGATGTCTTAACTGGTCTTGGAAATGGCGAAATTGGCGACGATTCGCCAATGCCCTTGTTTCGCCTGATTTTTGGATCAGGACGGCGTGCGTAAAAACCCTGAAGTTTGCATCGCAAACGCTGCTGCGGGGAGAGAAAGGATCGACAGAATGGATGCGGAAATCGTAGCGGGTGGACTTGCCGCGGCAGGACACGAAATCACGATCTGGAGCATGTTCTGGCAGGCGGCTTTTGTCGTCAAACTCGTGATGGTGGGTTTGCTGGTCGCGTCTGTCTGGTGCTGGGGCATTATCATCGACAAATCAATTCTGTATTCAAAGACGCAAGCGGCGATGGACCGGTTCGAGGATGTGTTCTGGTCGGGACAATCGCTCGACGAATTATATGACGCGCTCGAAAACCGGCCGACGAGCGCGATGGGAGCGGTGTTTGTTGCGGCGATGCGCGAATGGAAGCGATCGATCGAGGGACAGGCGCGCTCCTTCGTCAATCTCTCGCAGCGGATCGACAAGGTTTTGGATGTCACGATCCAGCGCGAGGTGGAGCGGCTTGAATCGAAATTGCTGGTGCTGGCGACGATTGGCGCCTCGTCACCCTTTATCGGTCTGTTCGGGACGGTCTGGGGTATCATGACGGCGTTTCGCTCGATTGCGGCGTCGAAGAACACGTCGCTGGCGGTGGTGGCACCGGGGATTGCTGAAGCTCTGTTTGCGACGGCAATCGGGCTTCTGGCCGCGATCCCTGCCGTTATTGCGTATAATTGGTTGCAGGCACGGGCGGCCAAGCAGCAGGCGCGGCTTGAAGGTTTTGCCGACGAATTCTCGGCGATCCTGTCGCGGCATATTGACGAGCGTCTGGCCAATTAAGGGAGCGCGAACCGATGGCAATGGGAAGCGCAGGAGCGGGCGGCTCTTCGGGGCGGAGACGGCGCGGCGGGCGAAAGCACAAGCCGATGGCCGACATCAATATGACACCTTTTATCGATGTCATGCTGGTATTGCTGATTATCTTCATGGTGGCGGCTCCCTTGCTGACAACGGGCGTGCCGCTTGATCTGCCGCAGACGGGCGCGCAATCGCTTAATCTCGAGAAGCAGCCGCTGGTGGTTTCGATCAAGGCGGATGGCAAGGTGTTTCTGATGGAGACGGAAATCACGCTCGAAGAACTTGTGCCGAAGCTACAGGCGGTTTCAAAAACCGGGCCGGATGAGCGGATCTATCTCAGGGGCGACAAAAGCATCGCCTATGGCCGGGTTGCGGAAGTGATGGCAGTGCTGACAACGGCGGGATACCGGAAAGTGGCGCTGGTGAACGAGCCGCTCCAACAATGACGGACGCGACAGGGTGCGCATAAATTGGAATGAGCCAGGCGTAGCAATTTCGGGGGCGATCCATGTGGCGCTCCTGATGGCGACGCTTGTCGCTTTTTCCTCCGCTCCCCCTTTGGATCAAACGGTCGAGTCGCTGCAGGTCGAGATGATCACGCCGAACGAATTGACCGCGCTGACCAAGGGCAGCAAGACGGCGAAGGAAGTTCTGCCGGAACCAAAGCCGCAGGCGGCCAAGGTCGCGGAGATCGAGAATTCCAAGCCTGTATCGGGCGAGGCTAAGACGGATACGCCGCCCCCTCCCCCCGCCAAACCGCCGGAACCAGAGCCCGAGCCGAAGCCGGACCCGAAGCCTGCGCCGAAAGCCGAAGCCAAGCCGGAACCTGTGAAAACGGAAGCGAAGCCGCAGGCGGAAACGCCAACGCCGTTGCCCGAGCCCAAGCCGGAACCCAAACCCGAGCCCAAGCCAGCGCCAAAGCCGGACCCGAAGCCAGCGGTTGATCCTTTGGCCAAACTGATCGAACAAAATCCGACGAAGCCGGTATCGAAGCCGCAGGCGGCACCGAAAACACCGGAGACGACGTTCAACCCGTCCGAGATCGAAAAGCTGTTGCTTTCGAAAGACAAGCCACAACAGACGGCGAGCACGGCGAAAGAGGTGTCGAACAAGGCTTCCGCCGGAACGCAGACAGGAACAGCGGCCAAGCTGAGCCTGACGCAGCAGGACATGATTGCAGGGATCCTCAAAGAGCAGATCTGGAAATGCTGGAACGCGCCAAGCTGGCTTGCGGGTGGCGAGAATCTGCGGCCGACAATCAAGTTCAATCTGAAGCCGGACGGATCGCTTGACGGTTTGCCCGAGAATGCGTCGCCTTCGGATGATCCTGCCATGCGCACAATGGCCGAGAGCGCGATGCGTGCGATTCAGGAATGTGCGCCTTACAAGATTCCGGCGCAGTTCAAAGCGTTTTATGAAGACTGGAAAAAGTTCAGCGTAACATTCGACATGAAGGAAGTGCTCTGATGAATGGTGTCAATCTGCGAGTCTCGCGTGCGTTCGGTCACTTTGTCATGATCCTCGCCGGGGTGTTTTTGAGTGCGGTGGCGAACGTCAGCCCCGGGCGGGCGGAAATCGCCATCACGGTTGATAAGGGAACGTTTCAGCCGATCCCGATCGCGATTACGGATTTTGCGGGGGCGGATGCGGCGCTGAATGCGCAGATTTCCGCGGTGATCATGAATAATCTGAAGCGCTCGGGGCTTTTCCAGCCGATCGACAAGGCGGCCTTTGTCGAGAAGGTGACCAACCCCGATGCGGTGCCTAATTTTGCCTCGTGGAAAGTGATCAAGGCGCAGGCACTCGTGACCGGGCGGGTGACGAAGGATGCGAGTGGCAAGCTGAAAACCGAATTCCGGCTTTGGGATGTGCTCTCCGGCCAGCAAATGGCGGGGCAACAATATATGACGGATGCGGCTGTGTGGCGGCGCGTGTCGCATATTATTTCGGATGCGATCTATATGCGGTTGACCGGCGAGAAGGGCTTTTTCGATACGCGGATCGTTTTTGTTGATGAGACGGGGCCGAAGGAAAAGCGCGTGAAGCGGCTCGCGATCATGGATCAGGATGGTGCCAACCAGAGCTATCTGACCAAGGGCGACGAGCTGGTGGTGACGCCGCGCTTTTCGCCGACGAGCCAGGAAGTCGCTTATATGGCGTTCGGCGAAGGCGACCCGAAAGTGTATATTCTGAACCTCGAAACGCGGCAGCGCGAGGTGGTGGGCAATTTCCCGGGCATGACGTTTTCACCGCGCTTCTCGCCAGACGGGCAGAAGGTTGTGATGAGCCTTGCGCAAGGCGCCTCGACCAACATCTACACGATGGATTTGAGGACGCGGGCGACCACACGGCTGACTGACACGACGGCGATTGACACCTCGCCCTCTTATTCTCCGGATGGCGCGCAGATCGTGTTCGAGTCGGATCGCGGCGGCACGCAACAGATTTATGTGATGAGTGCGGGGGGCGGAGGCGCCAAGCGGATTTCGTTCGGCGAAGGGCGCTACTCGACGCCGGTATGGTCTCCGAAGGGGGACTATATCGCGTTCACGCGGCAAAAGGCGGGGACCTTTTCGATCGGTATCATGAAGCCGGACGGTTCGGGCGAGCGTATTCTGACGGAAGGGTTCCACAATGAGGGCCCGACCTGGGCACCGAATGGCCGCTATCTGATGTTTTTCCGCGAACAGGGCGGAGCGGCTGGCTCGCGCATTTTCATGGTGGATGTGACGGGACGGGTGGAAATTCAGGTGCCGACGGCCTCGTTCTCATCAGACCCGGCGTGGTCCCCTCTGCTGAATTGAGGCGGGGGGCACGGAGCAGACGCCGGACAAGCGGCGAAAGTTCCAACAGTTGAGACGTATTTTTATTGCAAGTGTTGGAACTCGCCAATCGAGAGGAGCGCCGCGCCTGATTATCGGGGCTCGAAGGGATCAAGAACGGAAATACCGGTGCGAGCCACATCGGCTTTATTGCGGGTGACAAGCGTCAACCCGCGCACCTTGACGGTTGCCGCGAGCAATCCATCAATCAGCGGTAATGGATCAGGCACACTCATCAACGCCCATTGATCTGCGATAGCCTCGTCAATATCGATCACCCGATCGCCAAGCCCGAGCCGCATCTGCATATACCATCGATCAAGTGCGTCAGCCTGAGCCGGATCACTGCGGCGTTTCAACGCGATACCCCGCCGGATTTCCGCGAGGACCACAACACTTGTTCCCATATCCGCACTCGATGTTTGCTGAACCCACGCGATCACATTTCGATGGGCGCTTTCGCGCTTGCGTAATTCGGAGATGATGTTGGTATCGAGAAGAAATTTCAAAACGGGGTCTCGCGCCACCCTTGGGCTCTGGGCTGGTCAAACACGTCCGCAAACGCCTCGTCGGGAAGTTCGGAGCCAAAAACGTCAAACACCGTTTTGACATCGGCGTCGATCAATGCATTTTTCAGAGTAGCGCGCAGGATCCGGGCCCGTTTCGGCTCGCCGCGAAGCGTTTCCGCGAGTGCGCGGAGCAGTTGTGTGTCGCCTTCCGGTGTCTGAATTTGAAACCGAACAGTTCCGCGTGCCGAAACGCGGCGATGGCCCGCGGATGTTTTTTTTCGGGACACTGTTGCCATGGGTACTCTCCAAGCGATCAGGACAACCGATTATATCACCAAAAAAACGGATTTCCACGTGATTTTGGAACACTCAGTTCGCCCAAAAAGCAGAAGTGATCGCCCCTCACCCCTTGGTGTTGCGGGCTTCGAGTTCGGCTTTGAGTGCGAGGAGTTTGGCGAAGGGTGAATCGGGATCGGGCTTGCGCTCGACTTCGCGCGGGGGCGCGGATTGGAACGAGGATTGTCCTCCCTTGCCTTGATAGGGCTTACCGGAGAAGGATTTGCCGGGGCGGCCGCTATTGTCCGGACGGTTTGCGCCGTCTCGTTTCGGGAAGGACCGCTTTTCACCCGACGGGGTCTCGCCATCGCGGCGCGGTGGACGTTGGCCGTGACGGGGGCGTCCCTCGCCGCCTTCCTTATCGGTTCCAAAGGAGCGGCGCTCCTCGCGCGGACGCGGTGCTTCACCATCCGCCGGGGCGGGGGCGGTTTGCGTTGCGGGGCGTTGAAACTGCTTTTTACGATCAGGGCGCGGGGCGTGGCGTTGCTGGCGTTGTGGCCGCCAGATTTCAACCATTTCCGGCGCGGCCTCGGCGGCGGGGGCGTCCGCGACTGCTTCAGCGGGCGACGCAAGTTCGGATGCGGTTTGTTCAACGGTTAGTTCGGTGACTGGTTCGGCAGCACTTGCAGACGGCGCGGATTCTTCCGATGGGGCCTGCTCGGGAGCTGGTTCGTCAAGATTGGCCAGGGCATCTGCCATGATGGCGTCTTGTAAATCTACTGCGGCGCTACTGGCTGGCTCGGGCGAGGCCTCGACCGGTTTTGGAGCAATGGTCAGGGCGGGACCGGGACGACTCACCATCGCATAGCCCAAGGCGCGCAAAATAGTGGCAAAGTCTTCACCGGCACACCCGCAGAGGGAGGTCATGGCGGTTGTGACAATGAACCCGTCGCCATCGGCTGCGCCCGCCGGGACTTCGCCCTGTGTGATGCCGGGGCGATAGGAGATTGCGGGGCGGATCAGGTCGGCAAGACGCTCGAGAATATCAACGCGGACGGCGCGGGTGCCGCAGACGCGGAACCCGGCGGCGCGATAAAGATCGGGCAGGATTTCGACATTGACAGGGATAGAGGTGCGGCCGGACGCGGCCAGATGCAGGATATCATCGAGACCCTTGATCTCGATGCTGCCCTGACTGAGCGCCCAGAGATGGGCCGCCAAGGCGCGGGGGGCAGGACGGATCAGTGCGGGAACCGTAATGTTGAAGGCACCGAAGCGGACGCCCATGGCACGCAGCGCGGCGCGGGCCTCCTGATCGAGAGATTTCAGCTCTTCGGCGATTTTTGTGCGATCGAGCACGCCGAGCGACTCAGCGACCTGAAACGCGATGCCACGGGATATGCCTGTCAGGTTTTCGGCGGCTTCGAGCTTGAGCAAGGGGCCGAGGAGCTTTTCGATATGGGCTTTGAGCCAGAGATCAATACGCGTCTGGACGAGGTCGCGCGACGGGGCGGCGAGATGGTCATCGGCGAGGATGCGCAGGCGCGGCTCCAAAACTTTTTCACCGGCGACGAGGCGGGCGATCACTTCGCCATTGAACCTTAGACTGCCATCATTGGAGAGAAGGAAGGCTTCATCGACCGCGTTCGAGACGCGGGTGGCGCGGGTTTCAAACTCACGGGCCAACGCTTTCAGCGCTGCGGCCTGAAGGGCTTTTCGATCAGGCCCGCTCGCGTCGCTGTCCGCGACAAACTGGAAGCCAAGAAGCCTCCCGACATTGTGCGCTTCTACGAGCACATCACCTGCCGCCGTAATTTCTGCTTCCAGCATCGCGTTCTCTCTTAATCGGCGCATCAGCAAGCTGGTGCGACGGTCCAGGAATCGGTGGGTCAAACGCTCGTGAAGAGCGTCCGACAAACGGTCTTCTACGTCTCGGGTCACACCCTGCCAATGGCGGGGATCCTGCAACCAATCATTACGATTAGCAACAAAACTCCATGTGCGCACCTGCGCAATTCGTGCCGATAACGTATCCATGTCGCCGTCGGTACGGTCAACCTCGGAAAGCCGCTCACGGAACCAATCCTGAGGAACGTAGCCGCGGCGCATCAAAAACACAAATAGCGCGGTGACGAGGTCGTTGTGGGCTTGGGGCGAGAGCTTCCGGTAATCGGGAACCTGACAGACTTCCCAGACGCGTTCGACCGCGGCGCGGTTTGTCAGAAGGGCTTTGACTTCAGGATCACGCGACAGAGATTCCAGCGACAAGAGGTCATCGGAGAGGGGAACGCGGGTGAGGCCCGGCTCATCGGGGATTTGATCGAGCGAGTGCAACAGGCTGGCAAGGGTTGAAAAATCCAGCCTCGTATTGCGCCATTGCAGCATTCTGAGCGGCTCGAAGGTGTGGCTCTCCATCTGCTCGACCAGTTCCTGCTCGAAACCGGGGCAGCGGCCTGTGGTCCCGAATGTGCCATCGCGGATGTGACGGCCGGCGCGACCGGCGATCTGGCCGAATTCGGCAGGCATGAGACGGCGATGCTTGACACCATCGAATTTGCGGTCGGCAGCGAAGGCGACATGATCGACATCGAGATTGAGGCCCATGCCGATGGCGTCGGTCGCGACGAGATAATCGACCTCGCCCGACTGGTAGAGTTCGACCTGCGCGTTGCGGGTGCGGGGTGACAGGGCACCGAGGACGACGGCGGCACCGCCGCTTTGCCGCCGGATCAGCTCGGCAATCGCATAGACTTCATCGACCGAGAAGGCGACGATCGCGCTGCGGCGCGGCAGACGGCTGATCTTTTTTTCGCCCGCGAACACAAGCTGGGACAAGCGCGGGCGAGTGGTGATTTCAACGCCGGGCAGCAGGCTTTCGATCAAAGGGCGGATTGTTTCGGCACCTATGAGCAGGGTTTCCGCCGTGCCGCGCATGTTCAACAGGCGGTCGGTGAAAATATGGCCGCGCTCGAAATCGGCAGCGATCTGGATTTCATCAATGGCGACGAAGGCGACATCGATATCGCGCGGCATGGCCTCGACGGTCGCTACCCAATACTTGGCGAATTTCGGTTTGATTTTCTCTTCGCCGGTGACGAGGGCGACGGCATCCTTGCCGACACGGGCGACAATGCGGCCATAGACTTCGCGGGCGAGCAGGCGGAGTGGCAGGCCAATGATTCCGGTAGGATGGGCCAGCATGCGCTCGATGGCGAGATGGGTCTTGCCGGTATTGGTGGGACCGAGCACGGCTTTGACACCTCTGGCGCGCAGCGAAGGGGGAAGCTGGGTCAGGGCCATGGGAGATCAAACCTGCATTTCATGGACGCTTCGACGGATCGGAGCGGCGGAGAGTGTCCCAAAACGGGACAGAAAAACGGGGCAGCGTTAACACTTCGAACGGGAGCGGAACGAACCATGTCCGAATCGCTGACATCGGGGGGAAGGAGGTGAAATTTTGTGATTTTTGGGCTGATTTACTCCTGTTTTCATCGTGAATGTGCCAGATTCGCGATGGTTTTGTTAATCTTTCATGGCGGCACTTCGCGCGAACATGGTTAACAGAAAGATAATGAGGGTGCACCATGAAACAGTGACGCTGTTAACACTTCGAATGTTAAGCGAACAAACCCTGCACGAATCAGACGAATCAGGTGAAACGAAGCGATTCAGGGGTGTTTTCGGAGTGAAAAAACCGGATTTTGGGATGGAGTTAAAGCGCTTTCGTTGCGAAAAAGCGGAAAAATTAACGGATTTGTTTCATTTCGGGACAGATTTGTCAGTCGCCAGTGGTCGATTGTGCTGACTGGACGGGCTCCGGGCCGATGCGAACGGCGGAGAGGCGGATTTTACCGACAAGGGTCGGAACGGCGATTTCAAGCGGGACTGCAAATTGCGAGCCACTATAAGGAGCAAGCTTGACCTCGATGTCGCGGTTCGTTTCCATGAAGGCCGTTGTGCCGCGCTTGGGACGGTGGCCGGCGACGGGCACGTAACGGACCGAACAGACGGCGACGGGGCCGTCATAGCCGATTATTTTCAGCGTTTCCTCGTGGTCGGGAGTGAGATTGATATCGAACCGGGCTGCCCCATCAAAAACGGGGATCGAGCGCTCGCAGTTCAACGGCTTTCCCATGGCGGCATCGGAGAGCGGAAACAAGAGACCGCCGAGGGGATCGACAATGCCCTTCTTGTGCTCGGGCAGAACGGGAACGCGATCCGGGCGTTCGGGCAGCGGTGGATCGACCTCCAAAGTGGTGACGGTGCCGGACGTCGCTTTCATCAGCACGGTGCGTTTTTTGCCCGACGAGGCGACTGTGAGGTCGTAGCGGGCGGGAATGACGAGCGTGTCGGACGCCGTGCCCTGCGACTTGGCGTCGATCTTGAGGCCCATCACCAAGCCGACAAGTCCGGTGAAGCGGGAGGTGAGCACAAGATCGTAGCGCCGGCCGTTCAGGGTGCCATCCAGCGAGGCGACGCCGATGGGAATACCGGTGAGCGAGATCTCATAGACGACATGGAGCGGAACCGGTGGCGCGGCAAAGGCTTGCTCCATCAACAGGACGGGCAGGGCCAGCAGACAAAAAACGCGGGTAAAGCGCCGTCGCATCTGCCCCCGCTGGTTCTTAAACACCCGAAATGGCATTTATTATCGCCTTTTTTACCGATAAGTGTGTCATACAGAGATATGAGGCGGCTATCCAGCATTATCCTTTCACCGCTTGCGAGACATGATCTAGCGGGGAAGTGCGGCAATGATGCGGCTAACACTTGACGATGGCGGGATCAGTCCACTATAGACACAACATCATTTTAGGCCGGACGGAGCTGAAAAGGCGGCGATGCCGCTTTTTTGTTTTAAGCAGACCGTTTCCGTTTGACAGTTGAAGGAAGAATATCATGGCACGCCGTTGCGAATTGACGGGCAAATCCGTCCTGACCGGCCATCTCGTCAGCCACTCGAACCACAAGACCAACCGGACGTTCCGTCCGAATCTGTGTCAGGTGACGTTGGCCTCCGAGGCTCTGGCGCGCTCGTTCCGCCTGAAGGTTTCGGCCCATGCGTTGCGCTCGGTTGAACATCGTGGCGGGCTTGATGCGTTTCTGATCAAGGCATCGGAAAGCGAATTGTCCCAGGGTGCGCGCGAATTGAAGCGCAGCCTCGTCAAGAAGCTCGCCGCCGCTCACTAAGCAGAGCCTGCCCTGATCAGGGCTGGCCGGCAGGAGATCGATGATGCAGCGAACTCTGACGCGCTTGATCCTCCCTGCCCTCGCGATGACTTTTGTTGTCGTGGCGTCCAATATTCTGGTGCAATATCCCTTCGAGCCGCTCGGGCTCGGGGATTATCTGACCTGGGGCGCGTTTACCTATCCCGTCGCGTTTCTTGTGACCGATCTGACCAATCGCCGCTATGGCGCGGGCATGGCGCAACGCCTTGTGGCTGTCGGGTTCGTGATCGCCGTGGCGCTGTCGATCTGGCTGGCGACGCCACGGATCGCGCTCGCCTCGGGAACGGCGTTTCTGGTCGGCCAATTGCTCGATATAGCCGTGTTCAACCGGTTCCGCCGCCAAAGCTGGTGGCGCGCGCCGCTGATCGGCAGTGTTTTCGGCTCGGTGATCGATACCGCGCTCTTCTTCTCGCTCGCCTTTGCGGGTGATGTGGAGATGTCAGGCCCGGTCGATTTCATGGGGCTGAGTTTGCCCTTGTGGCAAAGCCTCGCCATCTGCGATTTCCTCGTGAAAATGCTGCTGGCTTTGCTCGCTCTGGTGCCATATGGCGCCCTTCTGAGAGCAATCAGGCCGCTCGAGCAGGCGGAAAAAGCCGCGGCTTGAGGGCGGAGCGGGTCAGTTTGACGGCTCACGCTGGATTTCCGATTTTGTCCAGAATTCTCCGTGGCCCAACCAAAACTCAGCGAGGGCCTATGGCCCCTCCTACCGCATCTACCGGTTTGACGCATTCAATCGTTCTGTCCTCTGATCATGGAACCCTCTCATTTGAGAAAATCCTTCAAGCTCTCGTCGCGTCCGATCAGGTGGTAGACAATGTTGTCGACGCGTAAGGTCCCGTTTTCCGTGACAAAACAATAGTCAAAGAGTGTCGTATTCCCGAAATTTTCGATCAGGATGGATACGATTTTCCTTGTTGGGTCAAAACGGGTGTCGAGAATCCGAACATTTTCGAAATCTTGGCCCCAAATGAACATATTGTAGTCGAGACTACAAATCCCGCCGATGCGAATCTGGCATTCCGACTCGCGCCGCAATCGTCCTTTTAGGTCTCTTGATGCGAACGCGGTCAGCAGTTTGAGGGATTTGTAGTCTTCATCCATGAAACTTGCATCCACAAACGGCAGATAGAAGCATGCCACGAGCAGGCGGGGGTCGGGATGGCGGCCGAGTGCTTTGGCGGTGCAGCCGGATTTGGTCGGCACGGGCGTATCGTCATCGCTTTGAGCGGTGCTGACGGACACGCAGCCGTAGAGAGCGAGGAGCAGGGCTGCGAAGAAGAGACGGAGCTCCCTCATTTGAGAAAATCCTTCAAGCTCTCGTCGCGTCCGATCAGGTGGTAGACAATGTTGTCGATGCGTAAGGTCCCGTTTTCCGTTATAAAGTGATAGTCAATCGGCTTCGTATTACCGAAATTCTCGATCCGGATCGTGACGATTTTCCGTGTCGGGTCAAAGCGGGTGTCGAGAATCCGGAAATTCCAGGAATCTTGAGCCCACGTGAATATATTGTAATCGAGACTACAAATCCCGCCGATGCGAATCTGGCATTCTGACTCGCGCCGCAATCGGGCTTTAAGGTCTCTCGACGCAAATGCCTCCAACAAATGAGCGGCCTGATAACCGGCTCCCATTATGTCGGGATCAAGATCGGGCAGATAGAAGCATGCCACGAGAAGGCGGGGGTCGGGATGGCGGCCGAGTGCTTTGGCGGTGCAGCCGGATTTGGTCGGCTCGGGCGTATCGTCATCGCTTTGAGCGGTGCTGACAGACACGCTGCCGAAGAGAGCGATGAGCAGGGCTGCGAAACGGAGTGTGCGGAGGGCGCGTTGCATGACCCTAGGTTAGCATTTCGGCGATTTTTGTACAGAGGAGTGGCGGGGGCTTGCAGTCGGGATCAGGCGGCTCGGCCGCTCCGGGTCGGTGCGTTTTCCTCGAATAATTCGGCGAGTTTTTCTGTCATCGCGCCGCCGAGTTCCTCGGCATCGACAATGGTGACGGCTCGGCGGTAATAGCGCGTGACGTCATGCCCGATGCCGATGGCGATGAGTTCGACGGGGGAGCGGTTCTCGATCTCGTCAATGACGAAGCGGAGATGCTTTTCGAGATAATTGCCCGGATTGACCGACAGGGTTGAATCGTCGACGGGGGCGCCATCGGAAATCATCATCAGGATTTTGCGTTGCTCGGGGCGTGCGAGCAGGCGTTTATGGGCCCAGTCGAGCGCCTCGCCGTCGATATTTTCCTTGAGCAAGCCCTCGCGCATCATCAGGCCGAGATTTTTGCGGGCGCGACGCCAGGGGGAATCAGCGGATTTGTAGATGATGTGCCTGAGATCGTTCAGGCGGCCCGGAGTTGCCGGTTTGCCCGATTGCAGCCAGAGCTCGCGGGATTGGCCACCCTTCCACGCGCGCGTCGTGAAGCCGAGAATTTCGGATTTCACGCCGCAACGCTCCAAGGTGCGGGCGAGAATATCGGCGCAGGTGGCGGCCACGGAAATCGGGCGACCGCGCATGGAGCCGGAATTGTCGATCAGCAGGGTGACGACAGTATCGCGGAAATTGGTGTCCTTCTCGCGCTTGAAGGAGAGAGGCTGCTGCGGATCGATGACGATGCGGGTGAGACGTGCGGGATCGAGCGCGCCCTCTTCAAGGTCGAATTCCCAGGCGCGGTTCTGCTGTGCCATGAGGCGGCGCTGCAAGCGGTTTGCGAGGCGGGCGACGACGCCCTGCAAATGGCTGATCTGCTTGTCGAGATAGGCGCGCAGGCGGGTGAGTTCCTCGGCATCGCAGAGGTCTTCGGCGGTGATGGTTTCGTCGAAGGTTTCGGAATAGACTTTGTAATCGGGCATGCGCCTGTCGCGCGGGTCCGTGGTTGGCGGGCGACTGCGATCATCGGCGGCATCCTCGGCGGAGTCATCCGACTCGTCCTGGCTCTCGCCCTCGGGGCCGTCTTCGGTTTCGCCCATGCCGTCTTCGAGTTGCTCGGAGGCATCCTCGGCGCTCTCGGCGTCGGCGCTTTCGGCGGATTGCTCCTCGGGCTGGCCTTCCTGCTGCTCGGCATCGCCTGATTCATCGCCCGAATCGTCCTCGTCATCCTGATCGGGATCGGCGCTTTGCTCCTCCCCCATTTCGAGATTGACGAGAAGATCGCGGACGGAGCGGGCGAATTGGCGTTGGTCTTCCACTGTATCGCCCAGACGATCAAGGGAGGCACCGGCCTTCTCCTCGATCCAGGGACGCCAGAGTTCGACGAGCCGCCGGGCGGACGGAGGTGGCGGCAAGCCGGTGAGGCGTTCGCGCGCGATCAGGGCGACGGCATCCTCGAGCGGTGCCTCGGACCGTTCGGTGATGCTCTGGTAATTCGCTCTACCATAGCGGTCATCCAGCATGGCGGTGATGTTGGAGGCGACGCCTTCCATGCGGCGGGAGCCGATGCTTTCGACACGGGCCTGCTCGACCGATTCAAAGACGGCGCGGGCCGACTGGCCTTCCGGCAGATTGCGGCGATGGATCCGCTCGTCATGGCAGGAAAGACGGAGCGCCATTGAATCGGCGTGGCCGCGGATGATCGCGGCATCGGCGGCAGTCATGCGGCGCGGCGGCTCCGGCAGGCGGGCGCGATCACCAGCCAGAGACGGGCGGTCGGTGGAGAAGCTGATATCAAGCTCGGCCTTACCGGCAATCGCCCGCAAGGCTCCTGTCACCGCCCGCTTGAACGGTTCGGTCGGTGCCTCGCGCGGTTGGGCAGGCTTGCGGTTCGAGGGTGTCACGGATCAGTTTCTTCGGGGTGTCTGTTCAGCTCAGGGCGACATTCAGCGAACTCTCAGTCAATTCCTGACCGAAGCAGCGCTGATAGAATTCCGCGACGATGGAACGCTCCAGCTCGTCGCATTTATTGAGGAAGGTGAGGCGGAAGGCCATGCCGATATCCTTGAAAATATCCGCATTCTCGGCCCAGGTGAGCACGGTGCGCGGGCTCATCACGGTCGAGAGATCGCCATTGATGAAGGCGCTGCGGGTGAGATCGGCAATGCGGACCATCTTGCTGACAATGTCGCGGCCTTCCCGGCCCGTATAGTGCTTGGCCTTGGCAAGGACGATATCGACTTCCTTGTCATGGGCGAGATAATTCAGCGTGGCGACAATCGACCAGCGGTCCATCTGGCCCTGATTGATCTGCTGCGTGCCGTGATAGAGGCCCGACGTATCGCCGAGGCCGACGGTGTTGGCCGTCGCGAACAGGCGGAAGGCGCCATGCGGACGGATCACGCGTTTTTGATCGAGGAGCGTGAGTTTGCCGGACAATTCGAGCACGCGCTGGATGACGAACATGACGTCCGGGCGGCCAGCATCATATTCGTCGAACACGAGGGCGACGTTGTTCTGGAGTGCCCATGGCAGAATACCGTCCTGGAACTCGGTGATCTGCTTGCCATCCTTCAGCACGATCGCGTCCTTGCCGACGAGATCGATACGGGAGACGTGGCTGTCGAGATTGATGCGGATGCAGGGCCATTTCAGGCGCGCGGCAATCTGCTCGATATGGGTTGATTTGCCGGTGCCGTGATAGCCCGTGACCATCACACGACGATTATGGGCAAAGCCTGCGAGAATAGCGAGCGTGGTCGGGCGATCAAACAGGTAATCCGGATCAATGTCCGGGACATGGGAGTCCGCGACCGAATAAGCGGGGACGATAAGATCGCTATCGATCCCGAAAAGCTCCCGGACGGAAACCGTGATATCGGGCATGGCGGGAACGGTGTGCTGCAGAGACGACATTGAACCTCGCTTAAACGAAACGAAACCTGAGCCGGCACAAACGGCAATCCGTCAAATGCCAGAGATATTTGGTAGGGACTTCTCTTAGGCGTTCCAAGCGGATTTCGCAATTGCGACAGAACGCCGAAATGTAGGGCCAGTCTATCAGGCGAAGCCGCCCGCTTTCAACGTATTATATGCGTTGATAATCTCGCGCAGGCGATCTTCCAGCGAGCGATCCCCGCCATTGGCGTCAGGGTGAAGCTGTTTGACGAGCGCCTTGTAGCGCGCCTTGATCGCGTCAGGCTTGGTGGTGTTCTCGATGGAAAGGATATCGAAGGCGCGCTGCGCAAGGGGGCCGACGCGCGGTTGCACCTCCGGCTCGGGGGCCGTCTTTTTGGCGCTCGGGTCCCCTGTGAACATGCCGAAGGGATCCTGCATCTCGGCGGGGTTG